>Ga0172379_10000841_pt1 | contig 70600 bp, 62 predicted proteins | sample GrowelOW334metaG_FD_119756 | JGI IMG/M metagenome (GOLD analysis project Ga0172379, IMG submission 119756) | Groundwater microbial communities from an aquifer near a municipal landfill in Southern Ontario, Canada - Groundwater well OW334 metaG | ecosystem: Environmental > Aquatic > Deep...
ATAGAAGCTTCTATGATAGCCCCGTGACGGCCCTTTTTGATATCAAAAACCAGATCCCCATTTTTGACCGATACCGAAACCAAACCGCCCCTCATAATACCCTTAGTGATAATAAGGGAAGCAATCGGGTTTAAGATTTTATTTTGGATTACTCGTTTTAGAGGTCTGGCACCATATTGCGGATTGTAACCCTCTTTGGCCAAATATTCATAAGCCTCGGGGCTAAGCTCCAAAGAAATTTCTTTGAAAGCCAGCCTCTCACGCACCAAATTAATCTGGATTTTAACGATCTCTCGGATAGCATCAATTGGCAAAATATCGAAAATAACGATGTCATCTACTCGGTTCAAAAATTCTGGTCGGAAAAAATCTTTCATAGCTTCCATCACTTTTTCTTTGACGTTTTCATAATCTCTACCATCCTTTTCTTCATTACTTCTTTCACCGAAACCCATCTTCTCCATCTTATCAATATATTGTGCCCCAATATTGGAGGTCATTATAATAATGGTGTTTTTGAAATTAACCGTTCGGCCTTTGGCGTCAGTCAATCGGCCGTTGTCCAAAACTTGAAGAAGTACGTTGAAAACTTCAGGGTGTGCCTTCTCAATTTCATCAAACAAAACTATAGAGTAAGGTCGATGACGGACCATTTCGGTGAGTCCCCCACCTTCATCAAAACCTACATAGCCCGGAGGAGCACCGATGAGTTTCGAGACTGAATGTTTTTCCATGAATTCTGACATATCTACTCTGATCAAAGCTTTGTCATCATCAAACATAAACTCAGCCAAAGCTTTGGTGAGTTCGGTTTTACCGACTCCAGTTGGACCCAAAAATATAAACGAGCCGATTGGTTTGTTGGGATCAGAAATACCGGCACGAGAACGTTTAATGGTATCGCTGATTTTTTTGACAGCTTGATTTTGACCGACGATGCGCTTTTCCAAATCATTTTCCATTCTGGATAATTTTTCTGCTTCTGCTTCGAGCATTCTGAATACTGGTATGCCTGTCCATTTGGCGACAATATTGGCGATATCGTTTTCGGTAATTTCTTCTTTCAAAATCCGACGAGAACTTTGCAACTTTTTGAGCTTTTTGAGATTAGCATCTAATTCTTTTTCTAATGCCGGAATCTGGCCATAACGCACTTCAGCCGCTTTGCCCAAATTGGCTTGTGCTTCAAAAGCCTCTGCGTCCAATCGAGCAGATTCTAATTCTTTTTTTATTCTTTTTATTTCGCCCACACTTTCTTTTTCATTTTTCCATTTCAAATCTATCTCAGAAGTTTTTTCTTTCAGATCGGCAATTTCTTTTTCAATAATTTGCAAACGAGCTTTGGCTTTACCGTTTTTGTTTTCGGCTTCTTTTTTTAGAGCCTCTTTTTCGATTTCCAATTTCATAATTTTGGAATTGGTTTCTTGCAAAACTGGTGGCATATTTTCCAATGCAATTTTGAGATGGCTCGAGGCTTCATCGATCAAATCCACTGCCTTATCAGGCAAAAACCTATCAGCGATATAGCGCGAAGACAAATTGACAGCCGCCTTGATCGCGTCGTCAGTAATATGCACCCCATGATAAAGTTCATATTTTTCTTTGAGTCCACGTAATATAGTGATGGCATCATCTACTGATGGTTCATTAACAAAAACCGGTTGAAATCGACGAGAAAGAGCTGGATCTTTTTCTATATATTTTTGATATTCCTTGATAGTAGTCGCACCGATCGCCCGAAGTTCACCTCGAGAAAGAGCGGGTTTCAGCATATTAGAAGCATCAAGCGAACCTTCGGCCGAACCTGCTCCTACCAAAGTATGAATCTCATCAATAAAGAGGATTATTTTGCCTTCAGATTTTTCAATATCTTTTAATATATTTTTTAATCTCTCTTCAAACTCACCTCTATATTTGGTACCGGCCACCAAGAGACCCAAATCCAGAGAAACTATTTCTTTATCTTTTAATGATTCAGGAGCATTACCAGAAATCATACGCATAGCCAAACCTTCAGCAATAGCGGTTTTACCAACTCCAGCTTCACCGATCAAGATCGGATTATTTTTGGTGCGACGGGAAAGGATTTGGATAATACGAGAAATTTCTTCGTCCCGACCAATGACCGGGTCTAGTTTGTTTTCTCGAGCCATTTTAGTAAGCGACCGAGTAAACTTCACCAAAGTTTTATTTTTTTGAGAAGATTTGTTGTCAACCAACCTTCCTTGTTTTATTTCTTGAATCAAAAACAAAACTTTTTCTTTTTCTATTTTAAATCGCGCTAAGACATCTTTGGCACCACTTGGTACATCCAAACAGGCCAAAAACAAATGCTCGGTTGAAACAAATTCATCACTCATGTCGCTCGCTACTTTGGCCGAGTGTTCGATGATATGAGCAAGTTCGGGAGTCAAAAAAATCTGATAAGAAGGAGAAACCGTGTTGCTGGAAGTGACTCCCTCCATGGCTTCAAAAAGTGAATCAGTAAGCAAGATTGTATCTACTTCCATTTTATCCAAAATCGAAGCCACCATACTGTCTTCTTGCAAAATCAAAGCAGCCAAAAGATGCAGAGGGCCAACATGATTTTGGCCACGTTCAATTACCAGCTCGTGAGCTTTCCTGATGACTTCTTTGGCTTTGGTTGTGAAATTGTTAAATGGAGTCATATTAGCGCTATTATAGCAGAAAAACAGCTTAAATCAAGCCTTTCTGCTTGTATAAATTATTTAGAAAGTTCAGCTAAAGCTTTGGTGGTAGATGTTTTGACAAAGTTTATAGGTAAAAAGGAATACTCGGTTTCTGCCTCGCCTACTGGTGCTTCTAGACCAATGACTTCACCCGTTAAATTCAAAATTGGACTACCAAAATGACTTTTGGAAACCTTTATGTCAGAAAGAATATTGGTAACGGTTTTTTTGTCGGTAGCAAACGAGAGCTGAAATACTCTACCGATAGAAGCTGCATTGGAATCACGTCCACTTATTGCCACCAAAGTTTGGCCGATTTTTAAACTGTCGGAATCACCAAAAGTAGTTGGGTAAAAAGTATACTTGGCATCACTCTGAGGAACATTGGTTTTTATAAATACCAAACCATTGACGTTATCGACAAAAACCTTACCTGATGGATAAGATTTGCCGTCAAAAAATAAAATAGTAAAAGCAGATGCGGCATTGTAGCTCCTCAAATCAGCAACGATCACACCTTCAGCAGAAACCACCAAACCCAGACCAGAAAAGATTTCTGAGCCGTCAGAGCCGATAGTTTTCAATCTTACGATAGACTTTTCGTTTTTGGCTATGGATTCAAGGACTCGGTCTTCTTCGCTCACCACAACCGTAGTAGTGACTTTATCGGGTTTGCCTGGCTCGGTCACTACTCGCTCGATAGTACGTTCCACTACTCGACTGATATTTTGAGTGACTTCAACGGGCGCTTCGGAAAGTAAAGTGAAAGTAATAATACCGGTAGCAATAGAGGTCACAAAAGTTATAAGTAACACAATAAGTATGAGTTGATGTTTGGTGAGATCTTCCATTTGTTTTAATAATACCAAAATCAAAAAGTAAAAACAAATAAAATTTATAAGTGGATAATTATTATCTTATATTATTTCTTATTGACAATGTTTTTATTTCTAGCATAATATTTTAGGGAGTGTGAAGCCATGATTTATCTTTTTGTAATACTCTTCTTCGCTGTTTTTTCCACTTCTGCCCTAGGGCAGGCAGTGAAAATCGGTGAAAAACAGGTCGTTACAAACTGGAAATGGGTAGAAGTAAGAAACCCTGAACCAGTAAAAAACAGCACAAACACTTTTGACGCAGACGATCTCTGCGCTATAAAGCACGGCGGAGTGGTAACCATCGCCGGCATAGACAGAAAGCTCCTACTGGCCCATTATTCAATCAGTGGGATCCAGCACGGTCCGTCTTGTCCGACCGGAGTCCTCTTTTTTACCTCAAAAAAAGGATTTTCAAAGATGGCGATGGAATACCAAGAGGTAAACCGAGAGGAGCAGAAAAAGAAAAACCTGCTCAAAAGATTCCTGAGATACTGACGAGTATACGCCTCGTGTCACCCCAGATGTGACACGAGGCATCGTTTTTAATAAAATTTATTTAATTATTTTTTTAAGGGTAGAAATGAATTTATCTACATCAGATTTTTTGGTAGCGCGACCAAGAGTGATGCGGAGAGAAGAACTGCCACAATCTTCACGGCCCAAACTTTCAATAACATAAGAACCATTTTCGAGCGAGAGCGTATGACAAGCCGAAGCAGCTGATACTGCAAAACCCAAAGTATCGAGTTTGATGACTAGAAATTCAGAATCAATTTTAGGCAAACCCGCCTTCGCCAAAGGCTTCGGCGAGGCAAGGCAAATATTAATATTATTAGGCAAACGATTTTTCAAATCACCATTCAAAAAAGAATTTGGAATTTCTTTTAAGATTTTAGTAACCGCATAATTGCGCAAAGTAGTGAGACGCTTGGTTTCTTTTTCTCTCATATCACTCGCGATCGCCAAAGCTTTGGTTAAACCAACAGCCCCTGCCACGTTTTCGGTACCTGAACGCAAACCTCTTTCTTGTCCCCCGCCAAAGATTATGGGCGATATTTTGACATCTCGTTTAACAACCAAAACCCCTACCCCTCTTGGGCCATACATTTTGATACCGTCCAAAACCAAAATATCTGCCCCCAATCTTTCTAAAGAAACATTTTCAAAACAAACACTCTGACAAGCATCTACAAGTAAAAAAGGAAATGAATTATGAATTATGGGATATGAATTATGGAGCTCAGGAGAAGAACTTTTTTTGCTTAATTCATGATTCTTAATTCTTAATTCTCGAAAATTTCTTACAATTTTAGAAATTTTAGATACGGGTTGGATAGTGCCGATTTCGTTGTTGGCATGTTGTACCACAATTAAAACCGTATTTGCTTTTAATTCTTTTTTTATAGACTCTGGATTTATGAGACCTTTTTCGTTTGGCGAAATAAAAGAAATTTCCACTTTTTGTTCTTTAATTAAATTTTTGATGGGTTCCAAAACTGCCGGGTGTTCTATGCTAGAAACGATAATATGCGGTATTCCGTTTTCAAAATTTTTGACCACACCCGCAATAGCCAAATTTAAAGATTCAGTACCGCCACTGGTGAAAAACACCTCGTTACTACGGCAATGCAAAAATCGAGCGATATTTATTCTCGCCTCTTCCAAAATGTTTTTGGCCATTTCTCCCTCGTTGTGTAAAGAAGAAGGATTGGCCCAAAACTTCTTTTGCACTCTACTCATCTCCGCCTCGACTTTGGGGTCAAGAGGAGTAATAGAAGCATAATCCAAAAATATCCTAGGCATATTTTGTATAATATCATACTTTAGTGTATAATATTATTATGTTAATCAACTGGGACTTAGCGGTTTTTTTTATTCCTTTTATATCATTAGGGGTGGCTTTGATTTCTCTGATTTTAGCCCTGATAATACATGTGAGGATTAAAAGGATTTTTAGGAGTGCGACCTCATCTGACATCGAAAAGCTTCTAAAATTACACTCCAAAACTCTTGAAGATTTCATAAGATTCAAAGCCGAATCAGAAATCTACACCAAAGCTTTGAACGAAAGAATAAAGAAAAAAATAATTAACGCTTCAACCATAAGATTCAACCCATTTCAAGGCGAAGGTATCGGTGGCAACCAAAGCTTTTCAGTGAGCCTGGCAGATGAAGAAGGCAACGGTGTAGTCATCACCAGTATGCACACCAGAGAGCGGACCAACGTCTTTGCCAAGCCTATTCAAAACTGGAAAAGCGAATACGAACTGAGCGAAGAAGAAAAACAAGCCATAAAAAACCAACAAAAATAAATGACTCAAAACAAAAATACAGAGAAATCAAATTTGGAAGCTCGACCACCAGTAGTGGTTATCATGGGTCATATCGACCACGGCAAATCCACTTTACTTGATTACATAAGGAAAACCAACACTACCGAAAAAGAAGCTGGTGGTATCACTCAACATATTTCTGCCTACGAAGCCGAATGCAAAATCGGTGATCAAACTAGGAAAATAACTTTTTTGGACACCCCTGGGCACGAAGCTTTTTGCTCAATCAGAGCTCGAGGTGCTGACATCGCCGACATAGCAGTGCTCATAGTTTCTGCCGAAGATGGTGTCAAACCTCAGACTCTTGAAGCATTGAACTGTATCAATAAAGACGCTATGCCGTTTATAATCGCCCTAAACAAAATAGACCGCCCAGGTGCCGATATTGATAAAGTCAAAACCGCACTGGCCGAAGCTGGAGTTTTGGTAGAAGGTTGGGGTGGCAAGATACCAGTAGTCGCTATCTCTGGCAAAACCGGCGAAGGTGTGCCCGATCTTTTGGAAATAATCGCTCTGCAATCTGATATCGAAGAATTAAATGGTGACACTTCTCTCTTGGCAGAAGGTTTCGTCATCGAAAGTGATCTCAACCCCAAACAAGGTATTTCTGCCACTCTCATAATCAAAAACGGATCTTTAAAAACTGGGCTTTTTGTTTCGACTGCTGGCGCTTACGCTCCAGTCAGAGCTATCAGCAATTATAAAAACGAGAGCATCACTGAGGCAACTTTTTCGAGCCCTATCAAAATAGTAGGCTGGAACGCTCAACCCATGGCCGGTTTCGAATTCAAAACTTTTGCAAAAAAAGAAGAGGCTATAGAATTCGCTGCAAAAAACTTAGATTTGAAAGAAAAAGTTACCTCGAGAAACATACCCGAGGGTTCTGCTTTTTTGGAAGTGATCGTCAAAGCGGATACTTTTGGATCATTAAACGCTGTAGAAAATGAATTACAAAAATTGGGTAATGAAAAAATGTCAGTCAAAATAATTTCCAAAGGTATCGGCGCAATAACCGAAAAAGATCTCAAGACCGCGACTATCAAAAACACTTTGGTTTTAGGTTTCAATATAGAAGCAGACAAGAGTGCCGAGATACTAGCTCTCCGCAACAACACCGAAATAAAAACTTACAAAATAATTTATGAACTTATTGACTACGTCAAAGAAAAGATCAAACAAAATACTCCAGTAGAAACCGTCAAAACCGTCACCGGCCTAGTCAAAATAATCAGGATTTTTGGCAAAAACAAAGACAAGCAAGTGATCGGTGGCAAAATAGAAGATGGCGAAATTAAACTAGGAAGCCCAGTGGAAATAATAAGAAGAGAGGCCCTGATCGGTACCGGCAAAATCAAAGAACTGCAAGTGCAAAAAATAAAAACCGATATCGTCAAAGCTGGTAGTGAATTTGGCATGATGTTAGATTCAAAGATAGAAATCGCTCCTGGTGACATGCTCCAAGCCACTTCTTTAATCAAACAAGAATAAAATAACTCACCCCAAACCCCTCTCTTACATTAAGAGAGGGGAAAAATAAAAAATATGAAAACTCCGATCAGATTTAAAGACGAAAAAAGAAGTTCCTTACTCAACAAATTTGCAGCCGAATACTTCAGTCTAGAATCAAACAAGGATTCTTTGATGACTGTCACCAAAATAGAACTTTTGGACAAAGGCCGGAGAGCTATCGTTTATTTCACTACCCTACCAAGAGAAAAAGAAAACGAGGCTTTAGAATTTGCCAAACGTCGAGCCAGAGATTTCAGACAATTCGTGATGTCTAAAAAGTCTTTTGGTTTTGTACCAAAAATAGATTTTTGTATTGATCTTGGTGAGCTCAACCGACAAAGAATAGACGAACTTTCTAACCAATCCAACTCATCACTTAATTGAAAATTTGATTAAAAATTGTTAGTCTTAAAACGTTCGGCCTGGTAGCCAAGTAGTAAGGCATTCCTCTGCAAAAGGAATATACGCGGGTGCAATTCCCACCCAGGCCTCCGCGAAATTTTAAGGAGCAAAGTGACTATAAAATTTCAGCGCCCCGCCGAAGCTTTAGCGAAGGCGGACAAAAGCTCGGGTGGTGGAATGGTATACACGAAGGACTTAAAATCCTTTGGCCGCAAGGCCTTGCGAGTTCGAGTCTCGCCCCGAGCACCGATGAAATGGCTTAATAAAAAAATATTATTTCTTTTGGGTTATGTGATTTTGGCAGGGATAGTAGTTTTAATATTTAAACCCACTTACCTTTTATCTATCATTTTAGTTTTAGTACCGCCTAGTATCGCAAACTTCTATTGGCTCAAAAAATCAAAACTCAAAGTTTTTGTTTTTGCTTTTATAACTGGCGTAGTCATCGCTCCAGCCATCGAACTCTGTGCCAGACTCGCCAACGTCTGGGATGTGCAGTCTGTGATCTTAAGACCTTTTGGACTCATACCGATAGAAAACATGCTTTTTGCTTTCTTAAATTTCTTGTGGGTTTTGAGTTTTTATGAATATTTTGTAGATCGCGATTACAACAAAAAAATATCATGCAAATTTAAAATACTAGTGACTATCTACGTCGTGGCCGCTATCGCTATTTATGCTTTATTTTTTATAAATAAAGCATTGGTAACTTTAAACTACATCACCATTTCTATACCACTTTTGGTTTTACCGGCTATTTTGATTTTTAGCAAAAAACCAGCTCTACTCAAAAAAGTCATTTTGCCAACCATATTTTTTGCTTTGATTTTTTTCTATTACGAAATAATCTCCCTCATCATCGGCAGTTGGTGGTGGCCAGGTGAATATATTTTCAACACCACCATTTTTGGCAAAGTTTTCCCACTTGATGATGTCATCATCTGGTACCTCCTATCTACCCCAGTCCTTATCGGCGGTTATGAATTTTTCACTGACGATTGGCATTAAAATTATTTAAATTAACAATTGAATTTGATAGTTATTAACCATATTACAGTTTGGTTCTATTTCTATATAGGATATAATTGGTAGTACAATGATAATTAACTCAATCCTAAAACAAAAATCAAGGGCTCTCAGGAAAAAAGGTTTTAGTTATGGAGAAATAGCGTCCAAAATAAAAATTTCAAAAAGCACAGTAAAATATTGGTGTACTGATATAATTCTTAATCAAAAAGACCAAAAAAGACTTTACACTAAACAAATAAAGGCACTTTCAGGTGGGCCAAGAAGTAGCCACAATCGAAGACAAAAAGAAATAGAAAAAATTACTAAAAATTCCGAAAAGGAAATATCCTTACCCATCAATTTAGATACATACAAACTTTTTGGTGCTGCCCTTTACTGGGCAGAAGGAAATAAGATCAGTGATTTTACAATTACTAATTCCGATCCATTATTAATACAATTTATGTGTCAATGGTTTTGTAAAATATTTAATGTCACACCTAATGATCTAAAAGCTCATCTTAATATATATCCACAACAAAACGATTTAGAAATAAAAAAATTTTGGTCAAATATAACAGGAATACCATTAAATAGATTTGGGAAAACTTTTATCAAACCAGTGAGTAAAAATTACAAAAAAAATAATCTTTATTATGGAACAATTAAAGTCAGGGTTAGCAAAGGTACAGATTTTAGACATCGTGTATTTAGTTGGATTAATGCAATATTAAAAAATAATAAAATTAATGTTGGAATTACTGAAAGAAAATGGTATAAATTAAAGGGTGACTATATGCGCCCATAGCTCAGTCGGTAGAGCAGTCGCCTCTTAAGCGAACGGTCCTTGGTTCGAATCCAAGTGGGCGCACAAACCGACAACAGGAAGGTTTGTGCGAGTCGGAGCACGACGGTGCGAGCCGGGGTCGCGGAATTTTTTAGCAAAAAATTATCTGTGACCACTCGTAAAGTATGCCGGGGTGGTGAAATGGTATACACGCCAGTTTTAGGAACTGGTGCCGCAAGGCATGGAGGTTCAAGTCCTCTCCCCGGCACAACGCAGTGAGACCGACCGAGACCGCCCAACAGAGCGACATTTCGGTCGAGTCAAGTTTGAGACGGGTTCAGGAATGGAACCTTGTTTTTTATGATTGACTTTTCATTTAACTGGCTCATAATGCATTCATGAATGAATATGGTTTTCAAACTCAGCCCAAGGAAAAACACAATGTTTTTGTGAGTTTTCATAATAAAGATCAATATTATAGAGATCAATTTGATACTCTGTTCGGGCATCTATTCAATAGCAGATCTGTTGACGTAGGAGATATAGACCCCGAGAATGAAGACGAGTATATAAAAAAACTAATCCAAGAGAAGCACATAGAACCCTCAAGTGTCGTCTTTGCTTTGTATGGCAAAGAAACTCACCAACGCAAGCATGTTGATTGGGAAGTTTCTGCGGCTCTAAATAAAAAAGTGGGAGGCCATAAAGGTCTCGTAATTATGTTGATTCCAGGTTTCCCCATTGCTCCGTATAATGCGTTTAACCAATATGACGAAAGTGTAATATTCCCATATCTACACCCTCGCACTGCTGCAAATCTTAAAAGTGGTTATGCTGATCTTTACTATTGGCCAGGCCTCTTTACAAATTTTCCCGGAGTTCAAACATTCCCAATGGAAGATATTATCAAGAAAGCTTTCCTCAAGAGAGATAGCCACGAGCATTTGATTGATAATGGCGATATCCAATATAAAAGAAATCTATCATGGAACTAGCGAGTACAACTCTAATTAATTTATTTTCCGTATCTCTAAATAAGTATCATTTACTATTTGATGTGAACCCTTGGTTAGTAGTAGGGGTGGTTTTATTAGCGCTACTTTTTATATTTGTTCGATGGCGTTTCGGGAAAATGCGTGGCCCTAATTTTGAAATTGATGCAGCTGAGATGGGAATCGGCCCTGGTAAAATTTCCTTCAAGCCAAATCTCAAAGATCAGGAAATCGCCTACAAAATCTGGGTTGAGTTGAGTACAAGAAAGATTGGCCTTGATATTGATCTAAAACATGATGTCATTGCTGAAGTCTACGATTCATGGCACAGCTTCTTCTTGATAACTCGAGAATTGATAAAAGATATTCCAGTAAATAAGGTGAAGAATAAAAGCACAAGAGAGATTATTGCTCTGTCTATTAATGTGCTTAACAAGGGTCTCCGCCCTCACCTCACAACTTGGCAGGCACGCTTCAGGCATTGGTATGAAAGACAGATTGAAAAGAAAGAGGATAGTGATATCGATCCGCAATTTATTCAAGCAAAGTATCCGCAATTTGAAGAGTTAAAAACTGATTTATTAGAGGTAAACAAGAGGCTTATTGCTTATAGAAAAAAGATGCATGAACTTGTCCTTGGTAAATCAAAAGATGGAGAGGAGTTGTCAGAAAAAATTGTCTCCTAAATTATCTTTACCTCCCTCCCACTCACTTGAATCCTGCTCTTGAGGCAATCCAGTAGCTCTCTTTTCTCCCACATAGTACCCTCTTGGAGAAGATACTTGGCATAGTTACGAATATCTATATCGACTACCTTTATTTTCTCCACTTTTTGTCCAAGAAGACTGGATTGGAATTTTTTATATCGCCCTACTTCAACTTTAATCTTTTCCTTCATTCCAATCTCGTCCAGATCAATTTTGTCCATTAGTTTGGAGAATTGCTGAATTAAATCTTTCTCTTCTATATATTTCGCCTTGCAGTGCTTATTCTTGGATCTGGAGCATCCATAGTATATGTATTTGTGAACATTGCCATTTTGCTGATGCTTATATTTTTCGCAAGCGGTTATGCCAGAACCGCACAAGGAGCAAGTCATGAGTTTGGTAAAAGCGTACTCTTTACCGTAATCTTTCATCACATGCTCCGAAATATTTTCCTGGGTTTTGTCGAAAAGCTCTTTGGTGATAATTGGCTCATGCTTGCCTTGATACCATTTACCGCTTCCTGCCGGATATTCAAATGTACCGTAGTAGAAGTGGCAGCGAAGTGTTAAGTATATGTTACCGAGAGCCAAAAATTTGTTGTTTTTAGTTTTAAACTTGATCTCATCTTTTAGCCATTTATGCACTCGTCTGCCAGACCAGTTTTCATAAGCCACTTTTTCAAACATTTTCCTGACTATAGGTGCTCTGTAATGATCAACTTTAACCTGACATTTCTCATCTTTATTTTTGCTGTTTAGGTATCCAACTGGAGCCGGAGCTGGCCAAAGTCCCATCTCGCATCTAGCTCTCAAACCTCTTTTAACATTTTCAACCTTGTTGTCATTCTCGAGTTTGGCCTGACTTCCTAAAATCATGAGAAGAAATTTCTCGTTAGGATTGTTTGTAAATTTCTGACCTCCATTGGTTCGGATTTCTCTGAGTAATCCTTGATCCATTAGGTCCACGATTCTGCCAAGGTCTCCGGCATTTCTTGAAATCCTGTCCGGTGCCCAAGTTAAAATTCCGTCAAATTTTCCTTGTTTTATTTCCTCCACAATCTCGTTAAAAACAGGTCTCTGTCCCGCTTCTTTAGCAGAATGAGATTCTCTCTTTGTAACCACGATATCCAAACCATTTTCAGCTGCCATTCTTTCCATTTCTTTAACTTGGCTTTCTATGCTCAAAATTTGTTTATCCTCTTCCTCGGTGCTTTTACGAGAATATAAACAATATTTGATCTTTGTTGGGACTACCACTTTCGTTTGAGTTCCCAAAGGACTTTGCGTTGTTTGCATATTCCTTAAATTAGCTTGTATACCCAAGGAATGACGCTAATCTCTATAAGAGTCTAGAGCATCTCGAGTTGGTAAGGTGTTTATACTCGCTCTTCAAAATGCTTTAAAATTGTGGCTTAAAGTGATAGTATTTCAATAATGGAAATTGACCAAGATACATCTAAAAAAGTATTGGTTTTTATAAAAGAAAATCCTGGCAGTAAGGCACGGAAGATTTCATCTGTTCTTGATTTGGATAAAAAGGAAGTCAATAAATTACTCTATGGACCCCTCAAAGGCCAATGTAGACAAGATTCTGCGTACAACTGGTATCTAAAAGAAGATCTAAAAACAGAAGCGATTACATCTATCAAACAAACGGTAAATACGCCTTTAGCTAGGCTATGCAATTATTATTCATCCTGTATTGCTGAGGATACCGGAGCAAAAGTTAGAGTGTTTGCTCAAAGTAAGTATGGGTTGGATTACAAGGAACTGGAAACAATTCCATCTTCTGAAGATACAAGCGAAATTTTTGAGTCATCAGAAGTACAAAATTTTTTAAATGAATCCCGAAAAGATAAATCCCAAATGTTATATTTTGGATATCCAGTATTAATGTCCCATGCACGTTCTAGCAAATCAGATTGGGAAGGATATTTTGTCAGTCCAATATTTCTATTTCCGATAAAAGTTGAAAACGACGGAGTAAATCTGGATCTAAATTTTCCGACTATAAATCGAGAAGTCTTGGAGCGATATACAGATGCAAAAGGCGAGGAGTTGATGAAAGAACTTGTTACCCTAGAAGAGGAACTCGGTATTTCAGGAGAAGGAGAACAACCTGAACTAGATGAGTTGATTCAACGACTAAAGGTTTTACGTCCTGAATGGCAATGGGTTGAAGATCCTGATCCATACAACCTCGTGAAAGACCCTCCATTACGGGAATGTACTTCGGAAGGAATTTTTAATCGTGCAGTTGTAGTTAAAGTTCAGGAAGCTCCAAATAATTTTACGCAAGGTCTAGAATACGAATTAAGTCAATTGGCAAGGTTGTCTGAAAATGACTACAAAGACACAGCGTTGGGTCAATGGATATATAGAAATATCGGAGACGCAGGCGAGAAAAATTTAAACTCTTTGCTTGAGGTGTTCCCTATGAATCTAGAGCAACGCGAAGCTGTTCAGAATGCACTAGTAAATGATCTGACCATTATTACCGGACCACCAGGTACCGGAAAATCACAAGTAGTTACTAACTTACTTATCAATGCCGCTTGGCAAAAAAAGCGAGTGTTATTTGCAAGTAAAAATAACAAAGCTGTTGATGTAGTTGAAAGTCGTGTGAATAATATCGGAACACGTCCAATTCTTTTACGTCTTGGTGGCAAGGGTGATTATCAAGATCAATTAGTTTCCCATCTTTCAAACTTGCTTGCTACAACCGTGGATCAGCAAGATGAGCGGGAATTTGCAGAACGAAAACAAGAATTTGAAGATGTGCATGCCGAGCTGTTAAATATTGACTCGCAAATTAATGATTTAGTAATTCTTAGGAATAAAGTCGATGAATTAGATAGAGATATTAATGATGCCAGAAATGATCTATCAGAGGATATTTTTGCTCTTATAAAAAATAAAAGATTTTTAAGTGTTAAACCTGAAATTGAAATTTTGCTTAATAAATTAGAGTATGCGCTAAAGCCCAAAATTTCGTTTTTTGAAAAAATTGGAGAATTTCTTTTTGGTAGCAAAATAAGTAACGATATTATTGCAAGAACTACAGAGTTACAAGGTACTCTATCTGAACTTGATATTAGTATTCCAACACAGCCATTAAATAAGTACTCGCAGCAAGTTTGGGTTGTATTTAAAGATGAGTTACAGCATCGCTGGAATCAAACAGAGCGAGTAAGAAAATATTTTTATTCTCTAGAAGAACTGCAAAAATCTGATTCGTTGGAGACATTAACTAAACAAAGACTGAATCTTTTAAATAGGATGTCCGATAAATCTTCAGTACTTTGGAAGTTGTGGCTCAAGTTGCAAATTGGGCGATTGTCACACGATGACAGATCTCTCCTTAGCCAATATAGATCTACTTTGCAAATGGCCTCTGGCTCTAATCCTACACAAAGTGTCTGGAGAAATTACTATAGCCAATCACAAAAAATTTCTCATATTCTATCCACTTGGGCTGTAACGTCACTATCAGCAAAAGGTAGAATTCCGCTTAGTAAAAATATATTTGATCTGGTAGTTTTCGACGAATCAAGCCAGTGTGATATTGCTTCTGCACTCCCACTTCTATATAGGGCAAAGCAAGCTGTAGTTATTGGAGATCCTAAACAGCTGTCTCATATTAGTTCAATCTCTAAAAAACAAGACGAGCGTCTTTTGGAAAAATATGGTTTATTAGATACCCATAGCGATTGGGCATATTCATATAATTCTCTATTTGATCTTGCGGCTGGTCTTTCGCGCGGTACTGGTATTATTGATTTACGAGATCACTATAGGTCTCATGCAGATATTATTAATTTTTCAAATCAATTCTTTTATAAAGGCCGCCTTAGAATCGCAACTCGATACGATTCACTTAAACGGCCAAAGGACGAAAATGCAGGTATTAGGTGGATAAATGTCGAAGGTCGTGCAGAAAAAGCACCACTGGGTAGTGGATCACAAAATAAACAAGAAGCTGAGGTGGTAGTTACAGAGCTACGAAGACTTTTTGAGCAAGGATATAAAGGAACTATTGGTGTTGTTAGTCCATTTAGGGCACAAGCCAATTTGATACGTAAATTAATCAACGAGGATAGTGAACTCCTTGGATGGTTATCTACATGCGAATTTATAAGTGAGACTGTTCATAAATTCCAAGGGGATGAGCGAGATATCATTATATTTTCACCTGTCATTTCTAAAGGCATGCCTAATGGTTCAACGCTATTTCTACAGAAAACGGGGAACCTGTTTAATGTGGCTATTACTCGCGCGCGAGCAATGTTAATCGTTATTGGCGACCACGAAGCCGTACTTCACTCTGATATTTTGTACATGGAAAAGTTTGCCCAACACGTCAATGAAATTGGTAAACAAAAAGAATATAAAATAATACAAAGTACCAGTCTCGGTCCAGAGTATCCGACAGTTAAAAATCCAGAGTTAGTTTCAGATTGGGAACATATTTTTTATAAAGCTTTATACGATGCTGGGATATGTCCAATTCCTCAGTATCAGGAAGAAATGTATATTCTAGATTTTGCAATTTTTGACGGAGACAAAAAACTTAATATAGAAATAGACGGAGAACATTATCATAAAGATTGGACTGGAGAATTATGCTACAGAGATCAAATGAGAAACCAGAGAATGTATGAATTGGGTTGGGATGTGATGAGATTCTGGGTGTATGAAGTCAGGGATGATCTAGACGGTTGTATCAAAAAAATTAATGATTGGATAAGTCCAAGTAATAAGTAATCAAACACTAAATAAAAATATATTATTTAGAATTTTTATTTAAAAAAATTTATGTTCATACCAAAAAAAATTCTTTGTGCTGTCGGCGGGGTTGTAGTGTTAGTCGCTGTTTTCTTAATTGGGGTCTCGTCTGGAAATAAAAGTGAAAATTTAATATCAGAACAAACTGCGACAGTGGTAGATTCAGATACGGCTAATACCAGTATTACTCCCAAATCTGGTGAGTTGGTCAAAGTGGTCAGAGTAGTAGATGGCGATACCATTAATGTTGAAATAAATGGCAAAGTAGAGCCGGTGCGATATATAGGTATTGATACTCCAGAGACAGTTGATCCACGCAAGCCGGTACAATGCTTCGGAGTTGAAGCGTCAAAGAAAAATAAAGAATTAGTGGATGGTAAAATGGTGAGATTGGAAACTGATATCACTGATCGCGATAAATACAATCGACTACTTCGTTATGTTTGGCTTGATGACAAGCTAATAAATCAGGCGTTAGTAGAACAAGGTTACGCTAAGTCATACTCATACCCTCCAGATATTAAATACCAAGATAAATTTGTGGTAGCCGAAAAACAGGCCAGAGAAAATAAACTGGGTCTTTGGACCGCTTGTGCTTCAGAAACAACTACGACGACAGTTCCAACTCCAACACAAACATCTTCATCTACTTCCGATCCTTCCTGTACCATTAAGGGTAATATAAGTTCGTCAGGAGAGAAGATTTATCACATGCAAGGTTGTGGTTCGTATTCAAAAGCCACCATAGATGAAAGTCGTGGTGAAAAATGGTTTTGTACAGAAACAGAGGCCCAATCTGCAGGTTGGAGAAAAGCTTTAAATTGTAATTAAAATATAAAATGGATCAAGAAAACAATAAAAACAAAAAACGTCTTTGGGCTACGATTACAGGTATTGTCATTACCATATTAGCCGCATTCTTGTATTTAATATTTTTTCAAACAGCTGAATCACAAGCAGAACCGGAGAGGTTTGTAATGCCTCTAAAATCGGATCAAACTGCTTTCGGTTTACTAAAATCTCAAGAATTTATAAAAAATAATTTTGGTTTTGGGATAGCAAGCTTGCTAAGAGGCCTGGGAGGTGTTGATCCTGGTGGTTACAAAATTTCCAAATCAATGACCGCGTGGCAAATTGCTGGAATTTTGAATCAGGAACCGTATATGAAATGGGTGGTGATACCGGAGGGATTAAGAAAAGAAGAAATTGCTGATTTGCTTACCACTACTCTCGGTTGGTCAGAAAAAGAAAAGAGTGATTGGATAAACACTTACACTGCTATGGATTTTGATCACACAGAGGGTGTATATTTCCCCGACACTTACCTCATTCCGGTAGACGAATCTCCGCTTGATGTAGCTAAAAGATTAAGAGCGAAGTTTGAAGAAAAATTCGCTCCGTATGCAAAAGAAGCGCTAGCCGAAGATATTAAATGGACGACCCTTATAAAACTTGCTTCTATCATTCAACGAGAGGCAAACGGACATGACGATATGCCACTAATAGCAGGTATTCTATGGAATAGATTGCTCAAAAATATGAAGCTTGAGGTTGATGCCACCTTGCAGTATGCAAGGGGTGACAAAGGAGATGGTTGGTGGGCGCCAATTACACCTGCCGAAAAACAAATCGACTCACCTTACAACACTTACAAGAACACCGGCTTGCCGTTTCATCCAATCTCCAATCCCGGTCTTTCCGCGATAGAAGCAGCCCTGCATCCTACCTCCACGAATTGTTTATATTATCTCCACGACAGTTCCGGAGAAATCCATTGTTCAGATACGTTTGAGGGCCACAAGCAAAATATTACTAATTATTTAAAATAAAAATATGAAAAAACCGAAATTCATAAATCTTACAGTATTTATAATCTTTTTTGGAACAGCGCTTTTTGGAGCATTTCAGAAACAAAATTGGATAGAGGTAACACTCTATTTGGCTTTGGGCGTTCTGTTTCTTTGGGCAGATAGCCAAAGAAAAACTTGAAATAGTTCTTGGGGTTTCTTATCATGCTCGCAATTATATTCTATTTCGGATATAAGAAAGGCGAAAAACCGCGTTGGCAGTGGGGACCGTCTAAAGATAAGAAATAAACATAACAATATAAAATATGGACTCTGATGAAATTTTAGAGCTGGTAAAAGAAGGTATTATTGAACCAGACCAGGTCGAGGATTTTGAAAACCTTGACCCCGAAATTCAAGAATTGGTAGCCAATAGCGATTTAGATATAGATGAAGCTTTGGGTTTGTAGCAAAAAACTCCCGTCTCCGGAAGTTCTTTGCGGGAATAGCAAGCTACTTTGAAGGGAGAAAAGATTTCGTCGCTTGTCTCACACTTTGTTCGCTTCCCGACTCTCAATTATGCTCCTGTTATGCTCAGCCGAGCTCTTGGTACATCCGTAAACCAGTCCGTTGCTTTTTACCGCACCCTCTGTCTTTAGACAAATCCACCGCACAAGGCGAATGACGGTCTTATTACAACCCCCGTTCCAAGCTAAGCTTGAAAATACCAATTCTCGCTATTCCGCTGTAATTCTATCAAATTCATTGCCATGGCACCACTTTCAGCATGGGCCAGATATGGATCCATTTTTCTACTTTCTTCATGTATATGTCCTCGGTTATTTTCTTTTTGTTTGGTCTAACCACTAATTGCATTAGATCGTTTAATCTATAAGGAGCGTAAATTTTAAGTTCGTCATTCTCCAATCTAACTCCTACGGCAGTAGCAGTGGTTGGGTATTGAGATATTGCATCTTCGATTGAAAGAAACGGGTCAATCGGAAATCCAAAATGCTTTTCATACCACAAATGGACCCTGGCTTGATTTCGTATTTCAATAGAAATATCTCCGAATATTTTCTTGCTTTTCTTTATGAACTTATCCTCCGCCTCATATGAAAGGTCAGAGTCGTCAAAATACACTAAATCATAATCGCCAATTCCATAATTCAAATCGTATCTATGTTTATGGTTCCAAATCGTCTGAGCCAAGCAACCAGCCGTCAAATACCAGTTTTTCATTTCCAAAGAAGGCGCTCTATAAAGTATCTCTTTTATTACCTCATTTTGGAGCAAAATTTCCTTGAAATATTCCATTGACCAGAATATATCAGTTTGGGAGTGGGTAGACAAGAATCCAGCCATTGGTAATTTTTTCATACTTGCATACCACATAAGTCATTGTTTTATATTTCTGATTTTGATATTCTGATATGGACAATTGAATAAGAATGGCCTAAACCAGTGCTAAAACATTGGCATGGCAAAAAGTCCTTGGAAGATAAAGAACCCATCATGGGGTCGTCTTCCAAGGCCATATCGGGAAACCGGTATGAGAGGCTTCGATCCTCTATCCGTGGTGGGCTTTTTGTTGTTCAGATTATTAAAATATGGGAAACTTACAAAGTAAAAGAATTTGATTAATATGTACACTCTCTTTGACAATTTCAAAGAATAATGTATTATTAAATTATTCAATAATCATTAGCATTATTACCATGAAAAAGTTTAGTTTGTTTTTCTCGATTTGCCTTAGTATCTTTATGGTATTTGGCAGTTTTAGTATTCCAACTCTAGCTTACGAAAACAAGAGTGTTAATCTTGAGCAGGTCAAGACAGAAACCACACTTAACAATGATGCAAATACTCTTAATAAAATAAATTTAATATCTAGACCAGCCAACGATTTCTCACAAAATCTATTAGTGACCCAAAAAGGAAAAACTGGATTGGAAAAATCTCAACAAATAGAAGTAAAAACCAAAGATTATGTAGACGGAGAAATTTTGGTCAAGTATAAAAATAATAAAATAAATCTACAAACTATTTCAGGCAAAGCAGCCGCTCTAAATTTTATTAATTCTAAATCGTTAGAGAAAAAAGAAGATTTGATAAAAAATAATATTTCAGTTTTGAGAATTAAAGATACAAAGACAGTAGAACAGAAGATAGCCGAATTGAAAAATGATCCAAATGTAGAATATGTTGAGCCCAATTATAGGCGTTATCCAGCGGTAATAAATACAAATGATACAAACAAAAGTATTCTCTGGGGGTTAGATAATACGGGACAAACGATCAATGGAAGTTATGGAAATATTACAGGTACCAATGATGCCGACATTGACGCCCCTGAGGCCTGGGCGATAAGTGGGGCAACAACTTCTGTCCCAGTTATAGTAGCCGTGATAGACAGTGGCGTAGCCTATAACCATCCTGATTTAGTCGCAAATATGTGGGATGGATCAAATTGTAAAGATGAAAATGGTAATGCTTTAGGTGGTTGCAATTATGGGTATGATTATGAAGATAATGACAAAACTCCACTTCCATCTTTTTCTTCTCACGGAACTCATATTGCCGGAACAATAGCTGCGGCAATAAATAATGGCAAGGGTATAATCGGGGTGGCCCCAAATGCCAAAATAATGGCAATCAAATATGGTTTTAATGTTGCTTCAGAAATAAAGTCCATTGATTTTGCTATTCAAAATGGGGCGAAAGTAATCAATGCCAGTTTTGATGGTACCGAGTTTTCACAATCAGAATATGATGCTATTAACCGTTTTAAAACTGCGGGAGGAATTTTAATTGCTGCTGCTGGTAACGAGTCGACTAATAATGAAAGCGTTCATCTTTATCCTTCGGATTACAATTTGGATAATATTATTTCAACTGCGGCTACAGACCAAAATGATGCTTTGGCCACCTTTTCTAATTATGGAATAACATCTGTTGATGTTGGTGCTCCTGGAACAAATATTTATAGTACTGTTCCTTCGGAAACGGCTGTAGTATCTGAAAGTTTTGAAAGTCTAACACCACCAAATATTCCTAGTGGTTGGATTAAAGGTGGAGCCAATAATAATTGGGGAACATATTCGCTAGATAGTGGCACTTTTTGGGGTAAAGTATTGTACGGAGATCTTGCATACCCATACGCTGATAACAGAAATACTACTATTACATCTCCAGTATATAATTTAAGTATCGGGGGGGCCAATATCGATTTTTGGACTAAATGTGATACGGAATATATCACTGATGGCTGGGCTGATTATATGCAATTAGAATATAGTGCTGATGGAGTTAATTTTTCTCCAGCGGTTGACCCGTTCTTTGGGGGAGAGTTTAGATGGGATGAACCAACTCTCGATATTCTGAATGAGGAAAATCCTCTGAATAGTGCTAATGGGGCGTTATTTCATTATTCAAACATATCAATACCGGCTCAATATTTAACCAGTAATTTCAAGTTCCGTTTTCGCTGGGTGACTAATGCTTCAAATAATAATTATGACGGTTGTCTTGTTGATGATGTAAAAATTACTAAATTTAGTGATGGTTCTGATGAAAAATATGATTATAGTGACGGTACTTCAATGGCTACACCACATGTCGCCGGTCTCACCGCATTAGTTGAAGGATATAATCCTGGCCTTTCACTAATACAGGTGAAAAATATTATATTAACAATGGGTGATAGTTTATCATCTTTATCTGGTAAAACAGTTTCTGGCAAAAGAATAAATGTGCAAAAAACGCTACAAGCTGCTAATCCTGCAAAAGCTATTACCGCATTTAGTTTTGCAACCCCAGTAGCCACTGGTGTTATTGATGAAATTACCCACACAATTACATTAACCGTTCCATTTGGAACCGATGTTACTGCTCTTATTCCAACTATTGCAACTTCTACCGGATCGTCAGTTAGCCCAGCTAGTGGTGTGGTTAACAATTTTACAGCTACATCAACTTATACAGTCACGGCTGCTGATGGGTCCACTCAAGCTTATGCTGTGGCAGTAACTGTTGCACCTGCCGCAAGTCATACAATTTCTGGAATAATAAAATATTATGACGGGATAAAAGTAATTCCAAATGCTACTGTGATTTTAGAAAATAGTATTGGCACCCAAATAGCCACTACTACAACAAATACAAGTGGAGCTTATCAATTTACAGAAGTTGCGAATGGGGGTAATTATGTTGTTAGAGTTTCCAAAGATGACAATTTTTCTTCTACCGGAGTTACTGTCTCAGATTTGATAGTTATTAAAAAACATACCCTAGGAACGGAATTGACGGATATTTATGAAAAAATTGCTGCTGATTTTAATTCTAGTCAATCAATAACAGTATCCGATTTAATAATGCTTAAAAAATTTACCTTAGAACGAATAGACGGGAGACCTGCTTCTTCTTGGAGATTTTATTCATCTAATGTTACGCCAGATGCAACAAATTATTTGACCGTTGGCCAGACTAGAACTTACAGTAATTTAACGGCCAATACTCCCAACCAAGATTTTGTTGGTATAAAAATGGGAGATGTAAATAATTCGTGGGTTAGCAATTAAAAAATTAATAATAATTAGTATAAAAATAATATGAAAAACAAATTATCGAAAAATATTAAAACAATTTCAAGCTATGTGCTTGCTTTATCAATCGTCGTTTCGAGTTTTGGTTTTGTCCCGATAGCACAAGCGGACATAACATCAACATTAACGATTGGCTCTCAGACGGCTGCATATAACGATATTATAACTGTTCCCGTAACAGCAAATATTGTAAATATTCAAGGAATTCAACTTAGCATAAATTATCCTGAGTCAATGTTGAGATATGTTGGGTGTTCTTCTACTCATATTGTCTGTTCTACTGATGTGGCTTCTTCCACTAATAAAATCAATCTTACCTGGTATGATGTGTTAAATTTTTTGACTTTAAATAATGAAGATTTGTTGTCGTTACAGTTTCAAGTAGTAAGTTCTGGTGTTACCGATACAGTTTTATCTTTTACACCTGTAGAGGTAATAAATAATATTGGTACTGACATTACTGGGAACATTACCTTTAATTCAGGTACACTCACTTTAAATCCTGTCGCAACGCTCTCTAGTGTAGCCATTACTCATCCGGCGAATAAATTAACTTATACCGTCGGTGATGCATTAGACATTACGGGCTTAGTAGTTACCGGAACCTATAGTGATGCATCTACTGAAGTTGAGACTATTACAACAGCAAACGTAACCGGTTTTGACAGCTCGGTTCCAGCGACTGGTCAGGTTTTGACCATTACTGTTGAGGGGCAGACTGTGACTTATACAATTGATGTAGTTGATGCCCCCGACACCACACCGCCAACAATATCACTTTTTTATCCAGCTGATAATGCAACCAATGTATCAGTGGATGTCCAACCCACTTTGACTTTTTCTGAAGCCATTGATACCTCTACAATGAATGGAGAAAACATTGAATTGCGTGAGTATGCCACACTTTCATCTGATGCAGAAAAAGTACCTGCGGCACTAACTTATTCTATAGGAAACAAAGTGACTTTTATTTTGTCTTCTCCTCTGGAACACAACAAACAGTATTACTTTTTCGTTGGGACGGGAGTTAAAGATATTGCCGGAAACAGTTTTGCCGCTGACACATGGTACCATGCTCAAAGAGCAAATCATGAATTTACCACTGAAGCCCTGCCAGTCACACTGTCAAGTCTTACAATTACACATTTAGCAAACAAACTTTCTTATTTCGTGGGTGAACCATTAGATATCACAGGATTAGAAATTACTGGACATTATAGCGATGGCTCTACTGAGATTGTGACACCAGTTGTTGTGACAGGCTTTGATAGTTCAGCACCTGTTACTGGTCAGGTTTTGACTGCCACATTTGGAGGGAAAAGCACGACTTACATGGTTGATATTATTGTTGATGTTGGATCAATTGGTTCAACCAAAACAATCACTGCTTTTACTATTCCCGGTCAAATAGGCGAAACAATAATTAATGAGGAAGATCATACTGTTAATTTAACGATGCCTTATGGAACCGATAAGACTAATCTTATTCCGAATATTGTTATTGACGGTTCATCTATTGATCCTAATACCGGCGTTGCTCAAGACTTCACAAATCCGATTATTTACAAAGTTACTGCAGCAGATACTACAACCCAAGATTATATAGTAACGATAAATGTGGCGGCCAATTCTGCCAAAGATATTGTTTCTTTCAGTTTTCCAGAGGGTAATGGTGTTATTACTGGAACCAATATTGCAGTAACCGTTCCATTTGGTACCGATATTACTGATCTCGTGCCGACCATTGTACTTTCCGGAGGAACAATTAGCCCATTAAGCGAAGTGGCTCAAAATTTCACAAACTCGGTAACCTATACAGTTACGGCATCTGATGGTTTAACCAAAACGTATACAGTAACTGTCACTGTGGCTCCTAATAGTGCAGCAAATATTCTCTCCTTCAATTCTACCTTTCCCGTTGCAGTGGGTGTTATCAGCGGGGCCAATATTAATTTAACTTTACCTTTCGGGACAAGTTTGGTTGATCTTCCGATAACTATTTCACTTTCTACTGGTGCTTCTGTCCTTCCAGCCACCAGCAATACAACTTTTACTGATGGAGTTGCAACAATTTATACGGTTACAGCCCAAGATGGTGTAACGACACAAAATTACTCAGTGACAGTAAATGTCGCTCCTAACACCGCCAAAGAAATTACCTCATTTAATTTTGAGGGCTTAACCCCGAGTGTCACTGGTATTATTAATGGGACCAATATTACTCTGAATGTGCCTTATGGTACTGATATAACCAATCTCGTCCCTACTATAGGAATTACTGGATCATCAGTAAATCCGGTAAGTGGTATAACTCAAGATTTTACTAACCCATCAACCTATACTGTTACTGCGGCTGATGGTACAACTCAAAATTATACAGTAACGGTAGTTATCGCAGCACCATCTGACCTAACATTACTGGCTGCCGCTATTACCTCAGCACAGGCACTACACGATGCTGCCGTAGAAGGAAATTCTGTTGGTGAATATCCAGCACCTCTTAAAGCTAACTTACAAACAGCCATTAATACTGCCTCTACCATAACTCCTGCCTCTGCTCAGTCTGTCGTAGATGCTGCAGTTACCACCCTAAACGCCGCTGTTGCTACATTTGAAGCCGGTGTAGTTCTACCTGATACCACAGCACCAGTCATTACTCTTAATGGATCTTCACCTATGAATATGACCATTGGTCAAACCTATACGGAGCCGGGTGCTACTGCAACTGATAATGTAGACGCCTCTGTGTCAGTCACCGTTGGAGGAGACAATGTTGATACTTCTGTTGTTGGTACTTATGAAGTGACTTATAATGCCGTTGATGCCGCTGGCAATCATGCAACTCAAGTAGTTCGCACAGTAGTTATTTCTGATCTGGTTGTTTCTACAGAAGAAACAGCGAGTCCAACTACTGACAGCATTACTATCACTTGGACTACAAGCCACCCATCAACAAGCAGAGTAATTTATGACATCGTTTCTCATAATCCAATAATTGATCCTGCTCCAAATTACGGATATTCCAATTCTACCATTGAAGATGCAACACTTGTTACCGCACATTCAGTAACAGTAAATGGACTTTCATCTGGCACCACCTATTACTTCAGACCGGTATCTCATGGTTCGCCTGAAATTGTCGGGGATGAGGTCAGTGTTACTACAACGACACCTACTCCGGTTTCCAGCTCTTCTGGTAGTAGAAGTGGTGGAAGCAGCAGTTCATCTGGTAGCCGACATTTAGTAGTTACAACTCCGGTCGTTGCCCCAACTGTTGGAATTGTTCTTGGATCAAGTGCTTATAACTTCACTCGTAATCTTTCTGTCGGTTCTTTTGGAAATGATGTCACAGAATTACAAAACAGGTTAATTTCAGCTGGAGTTTATTCGGGTCCTATAACAGGATACTTTGGATCGCTGACTCAAGCTGCGGTTCAAGCTTTCCAAGCTAAATACGGAATCAGTTCGACCGGTTTTGTTGGACCACTCACTCTTGCTCAGCTCAACCAAGGAACTCAGGCTGTTCTCGGAGTTCAGACTACTAACTTTTCTGCCATACTTGCCCAACTTGATTTCATAAGAACTCAAGCTATGCAAATTTTGCAGACTCTCCAAAATATGCAATAAGTCAATCCAATAATAAGGGTAAAGTGCGAACCAAAAAACAACAGCAAACGCCGTTGTTTTTTGGTTCAATAATTATTTCTCCGGCTTGCCAAAAAGCTGAACTACAAAAATAGCCTCTCTCCCCTTATATATACCTGTCGAAGTTGCGATTCCAATCTCGATAAATTTGTTATTCATAATATTGGTAAAATGTTTCGGTGAATTCATCCAAGCGGTTTCTATATCATCACTATCTTCAAAATTTACAGCCAAATTTTCTCCCGCGTATTCATATTTATAACCAGCTTGCTCAAACCAATACCAAGGTGTTTTGCCATCAGGCGTATTATGTGAAAAATAACCTTTAGCTGCCATATCGTCAGCTTTCATTTGTGCCGCTTTTTCTAAAACAGGATTGACTTTGAGTTCAGAAAGATTGGCAGACGCACGATTTTTATTGGTAAGGTTGACCAAGACTGAAGCATAGACGCTTGAAAGAGCTTCAAAAACTGAGGATCTGAAATTCAATAAAAAAGAAAACCCAATTACAACCACGATCATGGTGATTGTAAGTTTTTTGTAGTTTCGCTTTGACATTATAAGTTAACTATATAGAAAAAAGGTGATTTTTCAAGTTAATTATAGAAATCCCATACTTTTCAAAATACCGATTCTATATTCGGAAGCTGGCATATCAAAATTTATCGTCTTGATTTTATTTTTCAATAATTTACGGAAATACAAAGATACGGAAAAAATATGTAATTTTTCAAATTCAGTTTTTATAGCAGAGTTATTGAAAGACTTTATAGAAACATTGAAAAATGGATCGAGCCTGTCCGACTTGGATATTGGCATCCAGTATATAAGCAGTGGCTGTGTCTTTGAATATTCTTTCGGTAATTTCATTTTGCCAAAAACTTTTGTTACTCCACTAGGGTATTTTTCATTTGAAAATTCTGTTTTCATCTGATGAGACCAATAATTATTCGTAACTTTTTTAGTTTCTTCTTCATCGGCATTTACAGCCAAGAACTTACCACCTATGGCAGTAGCCGACCAGTTTTTTATCTCGCATTGGAATAATGTCTTATTACCACCCTTATCTACTTCTATCCATCTATCCAATCTTTTCCCTTTTGAAGTCCCCGGGGTAACACAAAGAGGTTTTGAATTATCATCACAAAGGATTTTTGCCTTGCCGCCATTATTGTCTATGTAATGTTTGAAAGCACATGCATTGAGTTCCTCGCCGATCATACCAACTATTGCACTTGCGTGTCCACGCACTGAAGGATTGTCCAAAAATTCCAAACATTTTATTATATTTATTTTCATGCCTTTAATAATGCCACAATGTCTCCAATTATCCAGATGTTGGTAACTCCTCTTCGCAACCTTCTATATCTAAGCTAAGATACCCAACGATAGCAAAAAGTGCTATCATAACTTTGACAACTTAATAGCAAGAGGAAGCCTAAACCATCCAGTCGATGGCATGGCATCCGAAGCAAGAACAACGCACGACACAAGAAAACCCGTTATTAGGGCGTGTCGTGCGTTACCAGGGGAAACTCTGGTAGAGGTTACCGCAAGGTACCTTCCTAGTAGCGGGCTTTGTTGTTCTTGTTTTAATCGCACGACAAATGGAAAATGAATTAAAGTCTTCCGAGGTTAAGACTAAAAATATAACCTTAGGTTCGATTATTGGTTGGATATTTGGAGTGGTAATCGGAATCACTGGAATAATTAATATATTCAGTAATCCGCTTTCAGGTTTGTTATTTATATTAGCTACAGTCATAACTCTGCCTCCTGCAAATAAATATTTGAAGGAGAAGATGCACATCTCTCTTTCAAAAGGAGTAAAGATAGTTTTGGTACTGATACTTCTTGGGGTCGCTGGAAGTCAGGTTGGAGAAAAAGCCAAAACGGAAGCAGTTCAAACTGTCAGTCAGACAACGGAAAAAGTTGAGGAAGTGGCAGAGCTGCCAAAAATAACAGCAAAGCAGATAGTTGATGACTATAAAGCTAACGAGGTATCTGCTGATGCTAAGTACAAGGGCAAAGAATTTGAGATTTCTGGCGTAGTGGAAACTATTGGCAAAGATATTATGGATACTCCATATATAGCTCTTGAGAGTTACGAATACGCTATCATCGACAAAGTGCAGTGTATGTTCAGTAAAGGATCTGAAGCTGAATTGGCTGCAGTTTCCAAGGAGCAGAAGATAACTCTAAAAGGTGAGATATCCGGCAAGCTTGGAAATATTCTTGTGAAGAGGTGTGAGATAGTGGATTAATTCAAGTAATATATCCTTGGCACTACCGGCGGCGCTTCAATGACACTCAGAACCATATTGGCAAAAGCATCGGCCAAGTCGTCGTGTTTTTCCACTCCAAAGTGAACGATCTGTTGGATCAACTGCTCCGCTCCTTCTTTTGGAAAAAGTACTTTACCGCTTTTGATCATATTGGCTGTTAGCACCAAACGACTTCGCTTGTCTTGATTACCGGGTCGAGTCGTCATCACCTCTCTCACACCCTCGGTTTGCATTTGTTGAGGCAGAGCTTTTTGATAGCCGACATCTTCAACAACAAACGTCGGTTCCATGCCACCATGCTCATAACTTTTATCAAACAATTTACACATTTCAACCGTCTCCGGAAAATTCATTCTTTTGTTTATAATCTTGGGCAGAATATATATCCTGTAATAGTCTTCAAGTTCATAGAGCATAGCAGGTACTATGGCTGTGTAATCAGCGGCATCGTTTTTTGAAATAGCAGGGTCAACACCAATGCGTACTTCCATGTGAGAAGAATATCCACTTCTGAATTTCATAGGTTTAGGAATGGCATCATAGTACTGAATCCATTCCTTATGTATCGCCTGATCTTCCGCCGGAACGATATTTAAGAGATACTCTCTTTGCCACGCAAATTCATTAGCTGCTTTACTTTTTTCTTCATCAATTGTCGCCATGTCAGGATACTTACCCAACCAAAGTATCTCCCCATTTTGTATCAAAGGATACGACTTGAAGATTCCATTTATTTTCCCATTATCAATATCTTCTTTAAGACGCATGAGGAGAGAGTCTTCGTGCAAGAGGTTACCGATGATCACGAGTCTTGTGTTGCGATCTCCGGCAGGAATGACTTCACCAGTTAGCCACTGATACGTTTTATTCCTACCTTCTCTAGTCTTAGTAGAAGCAATATCTTCCAAGTCGTCGCCAATAATAAGGTCTGGTCGGTGCTGATCGTGACGTAGACCTCTGATACTTTGCTCAGAAGATACTGCCGTGATCCTGGCATTCAGTTTGGAGAAGACCAGAGATGATGAACCCCACTCATTGTGTTCTTCTTGGAATGGTCCAAGGTCGTTTTTGAGAAGAGTGTTACTCTCCAATTCTCGACGCAAGTTCATCATATGCTGTTTAGCTTGAGCTTGGGTTTGGCACAAAATTAGCACGAACTTCTTCTGCTGTTCTCCAAGAATTGCCCAGACAGGATATGAGGTAGTAAAGATGGTCGACTTGGCCGAGCCTCTAAAGGCAACAACGAAAAGATTCTTCACGTCCTCTCTTTCACTCAAATGGAACAACTCTTTTTGGAATGGCGCTGTCGCATATTTTACGTAGTGAGCGAAGTAGAAGTGAAAGAAGAGGAAATGGCTATGTTTAGCTATTTCGCTTCTCACCTGTCTATCTGAGAACATTTTATCCGCAAGTTCTGGAGTGAGGCCGCTGTTAGGTTTGTAATTTGAACTATCATTATTTATTTTCTTCATGATTATTTTGATTAACATTATTAATTTCTTCTAATACTGCAGTCGGCTCCTCTTCTGGAGGAGATTCCTGTGGATTTTGCGGGGCAAGAGAAGCCAGACGAAGAGCTTCTCTCACTGTTGCTTCTTGCTCTGGAGTCAGAGCGTCTTCTTTATCAAGGTGAGCCGTAATATCAATGCGATTTTTATAAGTCGCATGATTGTTTCGAAGCCAGAACATAATTCCGGACATGTTGCCTTCCTTAATGGCAGAGATGAGCTGAGATTCAGCTAGATCATTTACCAGAAGCGAGCCGTCACGCAGAGCCTCATCCGCCTTGTCCACAAACTCCTTGTCCTCCTTTCGCCAGAAGTAATATGTGGATCGACCAATGCCTAGCTTTTGGCAAGCGGTTTCCACGATGGGAGTTTTCTTTAACTGCTCTAAAAGCAATTCTTTGTTTGCATTAGTTTTCATATCTTTTTGGATTTAAAACCTGTTAATTTTTCAAAGCGGTCAATGATTGTTTGGCAGTATTCAGAATCCAACTCGACCATAAAGCACCTTCTCTTCGTCTGTTCGCAAGCGATTAAATCGGTTCCTGAACCTCCAAAACCGGAATACACCAAGTCTCCAATATCGGTACTATTTAGAATTAGATGCCTCACGAGGCCAACCGGCTTCATAGTCGGATGCAGACTGCTTTTATTCGGCTTGGGGAAACAGAGTACCGATTTGTCCTTCGACTTCTTGAAGTCATGGGTGCCATACCAACCGAAAGCAATGAGTTCGTGCATTGGAAGATAATCTTTCCTGCCGATAACCGAGTGATTTTTGACCCAGATGAGGAGTTGAGAGAATGTGATTCCAGCTTCGGCCATACCCTCCCTTAGAGCAAAAATCATTTTGTCCGAGTTGAAGATGTAGAAGCTATTTTTTCTTTCGAGATATGGCTTCACCGCTTCTATCCAGTCGTGAGTGAATCTCCTATACTCGGCATCGCTCTGGATGTGGTCATTGACGATCACTTTATTTTTCAAAAGTGTTTTGAAATTCTGTTTGCTCTCCGCGACTGCTACGCCATATGGCACATCGGTAATGACCGCTTTAATTTTCTCTTTGCCGATAAGTTTCTTTACCAATTCTTTGTCTCTTGCATCACCGCATGCAAGAAAGTGGGATCCGAGTTGGAAAATATCGTCAACTTTAATTGAGCTTTTTGGCTTTGTTGCCGCTGATTTTTTCATATCGATTGATTATTACTTGAGTAAATACTGGTTCTACTTCTGCAAGGAAAGCTTGACGCTTCAATCCTTCGCAGGCGACCATAAGACTTCCTGATCCAGCGCAGAGATCCAAAATTACGTCTCCAACTTTGCTACACCTTCGGAAGGACTTCTCATACAAACTCGGTGGCTTCATGGTCGGATGTTCGTACTGATTTCCAGGCAATCTTTTGACCAACCATATTTGGAGCATGTCCAAAACATCGTCTATCAGACGATTACCGCTACCGATTTCTCGATTCATCACTTCGTTCAGATTTTTTACATTCTCAGAAAGGAATGGCTTGCCTTTGGTGCCGTACATACACAGCTCGACCGTTCGGTTAAAAGCCACCTGAGGAGTGGGGTTGTGCGATCCTTTAATCCACATGCAGAGCCTTTTGAAATTCACTCCTGATTCTTTGAAGATGGTCTGGAAATTCCCAACATATTTTTCATCGAGCCAAGTGAAGACATGACAATTGTCCTTGCTAACCGATAGAGCGTTTAGGAGAATGCTTTTAACAAAATGTTCGTATTCTGCCTCGGATTTTTTATCATTAGTCTTACCACCATAATTCTGCCTGCCTCCAAGCCCAGCCGAATAGTCGACCCCTATGTTGTAAGGAAAATCTATATTTATAAGATCCACCTTTTCTTTACCAAGAAGCTTCTCGATATTTTTTGATTCAGTACTGTCTCCACAAAGAAGTCGGTGATGTCCAAGCTGAAAAAGATCCCCAGATTTTATAGAGGTCTTTTTTGCTTTTTCTATCTCCTCCTCAACATCTAGCTCGTCATCCTCGATTGAGAGATTCTCGTCCCAGATGTGGCTCAAATCTTCGTTTTCAAAACCGACATCAAGCAACATGTTTATATCGAAGGATTTAAGGAGATCAAAATCCCAAGCCCCCTGATTGGCATTCATGCGGAGCAGAAGCTCACGCTCTTTTTCCTCACTTGGGATATTAAGGTATATGACAGGCACGGTCTCGTATTCAAGCTCTTTCGCCATCTCTAAGCGAAAGTGGCCAGAGATCAGGCAACCCTTTCTTTTTGGAGATGAATTGACCAGAAGTGGCTCCGTTAAACCGTGCCGTTTTATACTTTCCTTTAGATCACTTCTGGCCTTTTCGCTCCAGTATCGCGGATTATTTGGAGATGGTATAATGCAACTAACAGACACATATTCTACTTTCAATTTTTGATTCATAAATTTCCTGATAAAACTAATAAAGTCGTAACGAAGTGTTACGACTTTATTGAATCAAACTCAAAAATATGTTCTGGGATTTTATTCGGTACTTTTCCCCAGATCTTTTTTGTATCTTTTTTGTCTTAGCTCTCGAAGTTCTCTTGGTACCTCGTAAACCTGATCCGATCTAATCCTTTTGCCAGTATCGCACTTAACATTTTCCGCAATTTCTTTAGCGCTTAACTTGTAATATTCCTGATCACCCTCGTTAAATACCTCTCTATTTTGGTGATAGCGATCAATCACTATTTTCGTATCAATATCTTTAAGAGGACTAAAGGACGGTAGATCTTTCCCCACTAAATCATTGATGTAATATTTAAGGTGCTTAAGATCGGCGTCGGTCAGCTTCATATAAAATTTGATGGTTACAGATTTTTCTCCCTTCCTTCTGTTTTCGTCGCGTATCTCCACAAATGGAATGATGGGCGTATTTGATATCTCGTTATATAAAATGTAGTGATAGATTGGGTTGTGATAACTTGATGGCACATTAAAATCTTTTATAATGAAATCAATTTGGCGAGTGAAATAATTGACTGGCAATGGATCATGTAATTTATATGTCATCTCGTCGTGTTGTTTTTGGTTGATTTCTCCGGCGTTAAGCTGTTGCCTCAGATTTTTTAATTTTTTCCAAAAATCATTGTCCGCCATACTTTCTGAACGGCTACACATTTCTCTATACCATTTTGCACATTTATCATCTCTATCTGGTGTTTCTTTATCAAATCCACCCAGCGGTAATTTCAAATATTCCCGTATCTTTTTGATACGGCTCTGGAACTCAAGATCCGAAAAAAGAAGCTTGATATCATCCAAGATTCTTCTTTTGGCTGGAAAGTGCATGTCCTTGTTAGATCTTTTCTTTAGCATATTTCCATTATACCGCATACAAAATTAGACACTGCACCTGATCCTTAAGGAGTGTCTAATCTGTCTAATTCTAAAATTTAGAGCTGACTGAGACCCTTAAACGTGTTATATTGAAATTACCTCAAAGGTCTTTACGGTGCCCCACCTATGGAGGTACCAGACTGGAGAGGGGCACAAATTAAATGACTGGATTTTTCCAGTCTTTTTAATTTGTGCTGGGAGAAAGCAAACTGCTTTGCTTTCGTGAGAGGACGCGAAAACCTTGAGTATATTTTCGAGAAGCTTTGCTTTGAGAAAATACGAAAGGTGTACAGATTCTGTAAGAATCAAGATTCCTCTCCCCGGCACAAAATTGTTTTTTAAAATCAAATGTGATATAATACATTTAGGTTTTCATTTCGACAACTACTATCGGGTCGCCTTCGCTCTTACAGAGCTTTGGCGGACTAATAGAGGAAAGTCCGAACACATACCAATTCTGTCTACTTATTGTAAACAAAATTGGAATAGTAGCGGGTAACACCCGTCGTCCGCGAGGATAGAGATGCGAACAGTGACGCCAAAGCCGAAAGGCAGAGGGTTCCCTGTCTGCCGACAAGGCAGGCCTAGTGGAATAATCCAATGGCAACATTGGGGTGCAACGGCTAAATTCTTACTTGTGTGCAAGGCCGTGTCGCCTACTCTTTATTTTAAAGGATAGGTGAAGTGCCGCTTGATCCGTCTGGTAACAGACGAGACAGATAAATTGTTGTTAAACCTGCCTTCGCTAAAAGCTTCGGCGTGGTAAACCAGAATTCGGCTTATGAGAATGAAAACCTGAAATATGCAAAAACCGTCCGCAAGGTCGGTTTTTGCATTTCATTAAATATCTTAGCTTGCATTTTTTTCTATATGTGATATAATTATGGACGAATTTAGATCTTTGAAAGGAACGGCAACATGATTGTAGTAACCTTCTTGTTGGTCTTTTTGGGATTTGCAGCGTTGTTTTCTCTACTCTTTTACTGGGCTGGCGCCGCCATCAAACGGCAGGCCAACAAACCCATCAAACGGTTTTTTGCTCCTGTCCCCCGTCCTGGTAGTTTCAGTTTTGTAACTAACGAGGGCAGAGTGGAAGACGTCTTCGAAAACGTCGTAGGTTGGAGCTTGGAAACGATCAAGGACAGACGCCTGTTTACGTTAGGTAAAAATAACAACGCAGGCTTTTTGGAAAAAAATCTTGGAGTGAAGTGGATAGGCCCGTATCCAACCATCAAATCATTCAGTGATTGGGAATGGTCGGAATTGCAGGAGAGAGAAGTAGAGGAAGACGGAAAGAAAGTTATAAAATACGAAATAACAACTCGTAAAGCAAACGTTTCTGATTTCTTCTTCCAGTTCTCTCACCCAATCAGGACAGAAGCCATCGAGATACTCGGCAACACTCAAGTTGCCCTGACCATGCTCATCACTGTTCTCAACTTGGATCCGGAACGGGCTCAGTTCTTGAATAAAGACCCTGCCATTCTTTTAGCTGGCATGATCCAGTCAACCATCAAGTCGTACATCTGCGACATGAGTTTTGATGAGATAAAGAGGATGACAGGAACAGCAACCAGAGGACAACAACAAGACCAAGACCAGAAACTCTGGGACAAATTGAAAGCCCTCAATGGTCTCGAGATGGGTGAAAAAGGCAACCCGATGTATGAAACTGAGGACCCACTTGGGGTCTTTGGTAAACTTGGTAAGTTCATTGTTCGTGGTGAAATTATCCAAGTCGAAGCAGTCGGGGCAGCCGCGGCCGCAATCGAGGCAGAAAAGATCGCCGAACTCAAAGGTAACGCCGACATCAAAGCGGCTGAAAAAACCGGCGACGCTTTGATAATGAGCGCTAAAAAAAGGAAGGAGGCTGCAGTGCTCGATGCTGCAGCTCAACGGACTCTGAACGAGCAGAATGCCGGATATTTTGCTTCGCTCCCTGGCGGTGACAGGATGTTTGTGGCTGCCCAACTGGCAGGCAAAGATTCTGACGTCACCACTTGGGTAGAAGGGGGGAACGACACAAAGGTGACAATACCTTTGCCTATGGCTCCACCCAAACCAAAGGAACCGGAAGGAGTTCCACCTGCAACAACGACAGAACCCCAAAACAAAAAGCCCAAAAAAGCTTGACTCATGCTGTCTATATTCGCACCCCCACTGGATTCGTCCTTTGGGGGTTGCTTTTTTATATTGAATATGATATAATTGTAAACGAATTTAGATCTTTGAAAGGAGACAACCGTATGAAGAGAGTAGCAGGTATAATCATACTACTTGCGCTAATCGGAGCGTTCGTTTTTTCTCCCTCAATCAACGACTCAATCAAAGAGAGTCAAAAAACTGAGGAAGTTCAAAAATCCGCTCAAAAAACAAATGGAACGACCACAGACACTCAGACAGAAAAAACCCCTTCGACTTTTGGTTGGGCGTTCTCCTTCTTGGTTTTGGTAGGGATACTGATCACGATCATCGTGATGACCTACAGAGACAAGCGCGGAACTGGCGCTAGTGTCCCGTGGGGCGACATTTTGTCGCAACCAGTCTTCATTGCCGTATTGGGGGTGGTGATACTCAACGCTTTGGCGAGTCTTTTCATCTACCCTACTTGGCGGTGGTTTTGGGATCATCAGACTTTGTTTTGGGGCACAAATATCGCACTTGTGATTTTTGTGCACTTCACGACGAAGAAAGAGCCCTACGCCAAATTTGTCTCTGGTGGGATTGGCTTGCTCATCCTCATGGGATTTGCGACCACTCTCTACAGAGAACACATCGATGTTTGGTGGACAAAAAAGACTCAAAAAAACACCCAGACCAAAAGTCTGGCCTCTAGCTTGACCTACAGGGTGCCGGTGGAGGTGGCCAAGAAGGTGATTTGTGAATGTGAATCTGGGTGCCGACAGTTTGAGGTCGATAAAGACGGCAAATTTATCACCGACACTAACGGCAATAAGATCCCCTACAAAAACCGGGGTATTCCTCAAAAGAATATCCCCCCATCGAGTGCGTTTGGTAAGTACCAGTTTTTGGAGGTTCATCGTGAACCAGCCAAGAAATTGGATTGGGATCTAAACACCGAAGAGGGCCAGGAACAATACTTCGAGTACCTGTACGGGAAAGAAGGTTTTGGCCCTTGGGACTTCGACGAAGAGTACGGTGGAGGCCGGGCCTGCTGGGGGCCAAAGCTCGCGGCGCTGGGGTACGGAGCTCAAGAAAGTCCCGAATTGCTCGGTGTCGTGGATGTCCCGTCCAGCGAATGGAGCGATGTGGTGGTGAACACCTATCTCTCCAAGATCGGCTGGGGCAGACTCGACACGAGCAAAGGTGGGGTCTGCGAAGTGATGATGGATGGAGACTCCCAAAAAGTCTTCGATATCAAAGGTAACCACCCAGAGATCACTCCCCGATCGGTGCAGTTCAAATGCACCGAAAAAGGAGCCATAGTTCGAGTTCGGAGAGTTCCGAACACCTAACGGGGGAGCGCAAGCTCCCCTATATTTTTTAACAGAAAAATCGGCCGTCACACGATATATCAAAAGTAGCCAAAACTAAACGCAAAATACCGTAGACACTAAACATTATGAAAAGACCGATCACTCCCCACTTCACATTGTCTCTGTTTTTGGTCAAGTCACTACTGTCGGCTTTATAAATCATCTCAGCTATACCATAAAACAAAAAAACTGTAGCAATTGTAAAACCTAAAATAATAAGTGGATTTAAAATGAGAGTAGCTATTTTTCCCAAAAGCTCGGTGATTGAAAGCATAGATATATTATAACACCCCGTAGTAGATTTTTGCATAGCACTTTGTGTGCAAAACACAATGCAAAAATTCACTACGGGGTAACAAACTCCCCCAAAGCAAGCAAACTAAAGTGTGGCACAACTAAACAAAAACCCCGAGAACATCGGGGTTTTTGTTATTCAGATTTAACTAAATTAATTAGGTATAAGAGGACTTACTGAAGGCGCAGCCTCTTCGTCGATACCGACAGCTGTACCGATAAATCTCACCAAACCCCAAACTGAAGCCATGACGAATAGAGCCACAACTCCCCAAATCATAGTTTTCTTAGCAGCATCTTTGTCGTCTTCTTTGCCAAAAATGTATTTGACCAAACCGTAGAAGAAACCAAGAAGGGCCAAAGCAAACATAATCGGAATGATTTTGTTTATGATATTGCCGATATCAGTGATCAAACCATCAATGTTGCCCAAAGCGGCAAAAGAAGTAAGAGGTAAAGCCAAAGCTAAACCAGTCCACATTAATTTTTTCATCTTTTTTTTGTAATTAATAATTAATAAATTTTAATAATTAAATAAACGACCTATTTTAATTTATTTCATAATACAACTTTTTACACACAAACTCAATGAAGTAATCCACAGCTAAATATTACTACTACCACCACTACCTATAGTTGGTATTGGTATACTAGAGTTATTGGTAATATTAAATTCCTCCTGAATAAATCTTACTAAACCCCAAACTGAAGCCATGACGAAGAGAGCAACAACTCCCCAAATCATTATCTGTCTACCCTCAGCTTTGGCTGTACCTTCAGACCATATGTATTTGGCCACACCCCAGAAAAAGAAAAACAAAGCCAAAGTAAAAACGAGAGGGATGAGCACATCGGTAACCATAGTTTTTAAATTTGTAAAAAATGTGCTGGTTTCCCCTAGAGCTTCAGCAGAAGCCAAGACTGGTAAAACTGTTAAGGTTAAAACAAAATAAAACTTTTTTAACATAAATTTTAAATACTAATAATTATAATTTGTTACTGTTTGCTTACACTTCCTATACCTGGTATACCCAGCTCGACTTGTATAAATTTAATTATACCCCAGATAGAAAAAGCTACAAACAACCCGACGATGCCCCAGACCATGACTTTTTTGCCTTCTTCGGCTGCTTTGTCGCCTGCCGCCCCGCTTCTTATATATTTGGCTACGCCCCAGAAAAAATAAAACAAACACAAGGCAAAAGCCAAGGGTATTAGCACATTTTTCACTATCCCAAACGCTGCGTCTATTATATCTATAATTCCCATATTTTATTTTTTAATTATTTTTTTAAATCTTTTGGTATTTGAGGAATAAGTGGAGTGGTGCCATTTCTAAAACCAAATTCTCCTTGTAAAAAGTAAACAATCCCCCAAATCGTAACCATGACAAACATCCCTACCACCCCCCAAATAAGCAGATTTTTGCTGTCTTTGATTTCCTTTTCACTACCAGCCGAATTGATATATCTGGCCACTCCATAGACGAATGCCAAAAATGCCACCGCTCCCAAAAATGGTACGAGTTTGAGCCCGATACTGGTAAATAAATTTATGATACCTGCTAAACCATCGTTTGGATTCATTTTGTTTTATGTTTTTAATTGATCAATCGTGGTACCAATAGCTTTAGAAATAACCGAAGCCCCGAGAAGTATAGCCGCCCCGACCACTGCCCACGTCAAAGCATCAGTGGCTTTTTTGATTTGACTAGTATCGCCTCTGGCGGTCACATACATAAATCCGGCATACATGATCATCACGACCGCTACTACCCCACCCACCGGCATCAAAATATCGTTTATTATGGTCTCTATCAGGCCTTGGATACTATCAAGCTTGAAAGGATTTTTGATTATTATATTCATAGCCGGAGGTTTGCCCGCACCACCTTCATCACCACCTCCACCACCCTCTTGACCATTCACAAACAAAGGTGTAATCAAAATAGCTAGCATCAAGAAGCTTACGAAATAACTTAAAATATTTTTGGCTTTATGAGATTTAAACATATTTATATTATTTATTAATTTTATTTGACTCCTTCTACTGATGGGTTGGCCTTGAAATTTTCCCCACCATTATTACTTCCATCACTTAAAAGACTGTTGGTAATAGTGGTTACGATAATCCAAGCGGCCAAAATAGCCACGAAACCTATAAAAACTTTTTGCATCATCGCTTTGGCAGCTGATTTTTGATCCGAAATACCAGTCGTCATATAAGTGAAGCCAGCCCAAGCAAATACTCCGGCTGCCACCGGCACCGATATCATTATAATCCAATTTATAATGTTGTTTACCAATTGCATCAGATCATTATACCCACAATTTGGACTACAATTTGGTACAAAAGCTCCTTGAGCAAAAACAAAGATAGGTAGAATGATTAATGAAAAAACTAAAATATTTTTAATTAAAAACTTCATTTATTTATTTAACAGAGCAGAGATTTCTCGGCTCGTTTTAAATACCGCTTCACTGGTCCTAACCCTACCGCTTGTGATTGATTCTATCATGCTCTTAAATATAACATCGGTTTCGATTGGGGATGGGTCAAGCCAAGCTTTACTTTTGATCGCACTATCATAGAAAACACTTTGATATGCATCTACCGGTTTTTTGTTTAAAAGATCATGTCTGACCGGAGGCAAATTCAAGGTTTTGCTGAAAGCCGATACTCCCGCCGTCCCCGAAAGGACCGAGACTACAGCAAAGGCAGCCGACGGCACTTTGGAAGATTTGGTGATGGCCAAAGCATTGAAATTAGCAAAAGAAACATTGACTCCCCCTTCACGCGAAACCGGTACAGTAGTCACATCAAAATTTAAATTAGGATTTTTTAATTGTAGATTTGCTATTTCACTAGCAAAACCAAAGTACAAAGCCAAATCTCCACTCAAAAAGTAATTGGTAGAATTTGATAAGGAACGATTCCAAGAATAAGAAGGTTTGGACGGGTTGCCAAATTCGGTATAAAAATTGACAGCAGCTTCAGCTGGCACAGTGGGTTGACCGAATGTATCAGCAAAAACACTTTGTATTTTGGTACCGTTCCAAGTAGTGACCGGAGTACCCGCCTGCATAGCCAAATTTATGATGATATCTTTGGCGTGAGAGATGTTGGCATACTCACCCAAAGCTACGGCACTTTTTGAAATATTCAAAGAACCATCTTTTTTGGATATAACATTGGCTAGATTATAAAATTCATCCCAATATTTTGGTGGTTGCGTCATTTTGGCCTGAGTGAACAAAGCTCGGTTCCAATACATGACTAGTGGATCAACAGACACAGGTAAAGCCATGATACCTTCTGGAGTCATATAAATTTCAGAGCCTTCTATAAAAGCATCTTTAAATTGTCTTTGAGTAAAAACATTGTAAGGAATGACAAATATTTTGTTGCGATGTTTCAAAATCTTTTGAGATGGTAGCATAAAAATATCTGGACCAACTCCCGAAGCTAAACTTTCAACAAAACTTGAGTCAAATTCGTCTGCAGTTTTTTGAACATACTGCACAGTAAACTCCTTGCTTTGATACAAAGAAGTTTCTTTGACTACGTTATTGAAATCATTTGCAGACATGGTACCCCAGATCACCACCGTCGTTGCGTCTTGAGAATTGCCTCTGTAAGCGGAAAAAATAATAACTCCGCCGATCAAAAATAACCCAAAAACACCCATCAAAATAATTTGAAATTTATTCATAGATTTATTATACCCAAACCTTCAAACATCTGCATCTCCAAAAGTGGATGGCAAATTAGAGGCAGATGAACGAGGCGATGGAGTCACCAGGGTGAAGCTTCATGATGCGGACTCCTTGAGTAGAACGGCCAAGAGAAGGGATTTCAGAAAGACCGAGACGGATAACTTGGCTCTTTTTGGACATTGCCACAGCCTCTTCTTCTTCGCCGGTCACCACACTAGAAGCAATGATTTCGCCAGTTTTGGCGGTTACGTTGCTGGTCTTGATACCAGAACCACCGCGATTTTGAATCTTGTATTCTTTGATTGAGGTCTTTTTGCCGTAGCCATTGGCACCCATAGTAAGCAAGGCCGCATCCTTCTCGGTCTCTTTGGCAACAGGATGAGCTCCGACTACTCTGTCCCCTTTTTTGAGTTTGATAATCCTGACACCACCAGCGGTACGGCCCATTTCTCGGACGTCGTTTTCTTTGAATCTGATGGACTGACCTTGAGTAGTGACCACGATACAAGAATCGCCTTTGTTTACTCCAGAAACCGAAACTAATTTGTCACCCTCAGAAAGTTTGATCGCAATAATGCCACTAGATCTCACGTCTGTGAAGCTCGAAGCTGAAACTTTTTTGCCAGTACCATCTCCGGTCACCATCATGAGAGAAAAATCTTTATTGTCTTTCAAATCTTTGGGCCCGCCTGCATCGCGTTGCGAAGCATTGCGGGCAGGCATAGGCAAAATAGAAGTGACGCGTTCACCTTCAGAAAGAGAAATGAAGTTCATAATAGACTTGCCACGAGTAGCTCGTTTACCTTCTGGCAATTCATACATTTTTATTTGATAAGCTTTGCCTCGATCAGTGAAGAACAGCAAATCGGCATGAGTGCTGGCTGTCAAAAAATTGGTCACGAAATCTTCTTCTTTGGTATCCAAATCCACTACTCCCACTCCCCCTCTTTTTTGTTTTTTGTATTCATCAGGAGAGGTGCGTTTGACGTAACCACCTGAAGTCAAAATCAAAGTATTTTCTTCATCAGCGATCAAATCTTCCATCGACAAGACTTTGACTCCACCTTTGACTACTTTGGTACGACGCTCATCACCATATTTTTCGGAAATATCAGAAAGATCTTTTTTGATAATCGAAAGGATTTTTTTAGGATTAGCTAAAATACTTAGCAATTCGGCTATCAGTTTTTGGATTTCGATTAATTCGTCTTCTATTTTCTTTCTTTCCAAACCGGCCAACTTTTGCAAACGCATTTCCAAAATAGCGTTGGCTTGCAATTCAGAAAATCTAAAAGTTTTCATGAGGCTGGCTCGAGCATCATCTACATCTTTGGATTTTTTGATGAGTTTAATAATCTCGTCGATATGATCAAGAGCTTTTTTGAGACCAATCAAGATATGTTCACGAGCCTCTGCTTCACGCAAATCAAATTCGGTCCTTCTCTTTATGACGATTTGTCGATGTTTTATAAACTCTTCCAAGATACCCTTCATGGAAATAGTCTGGGGTACGCCCCCAACCAAAGCCACGATGTTCAAGTGGAAAGTGTCTTCCAATTGAGTATGTTTGTACAAAAAATTCAAAACTTTTTGCGGATAACTGCCATTTTTCAAATCAATCACTACACGTATATCTTTGGTTGATTCATCGCGCAAACCTTTGATACCTTCAATTTTTTTCTCTCGTACCAAATTAGCGATGGCCTCAACCAAAGTTTGTTTGTTTACTCGATAAGGTATAGAAGTGATGATTATTTGCGAAATATTTTTGTCTTCTATTATTTCAGCAACTCCACGGCAAACGATCCCACCACGACCAGTCGTATAAGCATGCAAAATATCTTTGCTATTGAAAATCACGCCCCCAAGAGGGAAATCTGGACCTTGCACAAACTGCATCAAATCTTCAGTAGTCGCGTCTTTGTTATCAATGAGGTAGGCGGTAGCGTCAATCACTTCACGGAGGTTGTGTGGAGGAATGTTGGTAGCCATACCGACAGCAATGCCCAAAGTCCCATTCAACAAAAGCTGTGGAGCGGCGGCCGGCAAAACTGCTGGTTCCTTTTTGGTAGCGTCATAGTTTGGAACCCAATCTACCGTTTCTTTGTTGATATCACGCAAAAGCTCACTCGTTACTTTACCCATCTTGGCTTCGGTATAACGCATAGCGGCAGCTGGGTCGCCATCGACTGAACCAAAGTTTCCTTGGCCGATAATCAGAGGATATCTGATGCTGAATTCTTGGGCCATTTTGACCATAGAATCATAAACCGCCACATCACCGTGTGGATGGTAATTTCCTAAAACCTCTCCCACCACAGTAGCTGATTTACGAGTTTTGGCAGCAGCCGAAAGACCCAAAGTGTGCATGGCATAAAGAATACGGCGATGCACTGGCTTCAAACCATCGCGAACGTCAGGCAAAGCACGATCAGTGATGACCGACATAGCATAATCAATGAAAGATTTCTTCATTTCACTGACAATTGAACGAGAAATAACGCTCACATGAGCGCTATTTTCTTCACTATTTGCCTGATTTTTATCTTCCTTTTTAGCCATTTATACCCCTATTATAGCAAAATTAAGCCTTATATACAAGCCAAAAAGTTTATCATCTTTGATAGACCTCAATACTAGAAATGAAAGGCACAAAAACTGTCGCCACCGAATCTGTAAGTTCTTGGTATTTTTTGCCAATTTCACCAAAAGCCGCTTCAAAAGTTTTTTTGGTATTTTGTATTGGCGAAGGGACCAAATCTGCTGATACGACGCTAGCTACTTGTTTGGGTGGAGCTACATAAATTTCTCCAAAATTCAAAAAACCGCGATAAAAAGCAAAGCTTGTGAATATAAAAATAGAACACCCGACCGAAAGACCCAGAGCCCATCCATTACGATGTTTTTCTGATTTTTCCATTATTGAATTATATTTTTTTAATAACATGATTCAAATTATTGTTCTGAAATAACAATGATTTCTCCGGCTTTATTTTCTAAATCTTTTTTCTTGATTGTGAGTTTATCCACAGGCTTCAGACCTTCAGCTCCGCCTTCTTTCAAAAAAGCTTTCAAAGAAGCACTATCAAAATGCATAGGCACGATGACTGAAGGTTCAAGAGAAACGGCAAATTTATAAGCCTCTTGAGGACTTAAAACTCCGTCGCCACCGATAGGGACAAAAAGTATATCTACTCCGTCAATGCCCTCTTTGGTTTCTTTGGGAATATCAGTATCGGCCAAAGCCCCCAAAAAACAAATATTCATATTTTCGAAATTGACTGTATATATAGTATTGATTTTTTCTTCATTATCATATTTGGAAATTGAAGAGAGGCCTTTTATAAAAACCCCTTGAATTTCGTATTCGCCAGGAGACTTGATGATAAAAGCTTGTTTATCGCCCCGGTTGACCTGATCAACCCCATTCATATCAGGATGATTCAAAGAAATCAGCGCGATATCAGCGCCAAAATTGTTGGCCTTAAATTTGGACTTTTTGGATACTGGATCAAACGCCAAAACCGTATCCCCAAATTGGACTTTGAAAGACTGCGCTCCTTGATATGAAATAATCATGCAAGCATTTTAGCACGACGGAGCTGTTTGTGGAACCCCAATGCAAACCGGTGAGTTTCGGCATTGGCCAAAAGTATTTGCTTTTCTAAATTTTCAATTTTTAAATTTTTCAATCTTGTGATTCCCAAAATCTCCTTTGGCTTATGATGCTCATCTTTGACTACTGAAACCACTGGGATTTTGGTGTTATTTGCATTCAATATTTTTTCTACTGCTCGTTTTTGGGCCAGCCCACCATCTACCACAATCAGATCTGCTTTGGGCCATTCGATATGAGCCAAACGTCGCAACAAAACTTCAGAAAGAGCTCTGGTGTCATCTACTATTTTATTATTTCCTGTGGTGAGTTTATCGAACCATTTAATTTTAAATTTTCTATAATCGGATTTTTTGATCTCTCCGTTTTCTAGCACCGTCATCGCTCCTACCATATTAGTCCCCGAAAGATGGGCAATATCATAACTTTCTATCCTGAAATTAGTGTCAAAGGTCCCCTTTGACACTTGATCTTTGATTAAAGATACATCTTGGATGTGGCCGAGAGTGAAGATAGTTTTTTTAATTTTTTGAGCTTTTTCAAATTGACGAGCTTTGGCAAAATCTCGCATTTGTTTTTCTAATTTTTTAATTAAAACTTGTTTTTTGCTCTCAAAAAACAAAATTATATTTTTGATATTTTGAGCATATTCTTTTTGAGAAATTTCGCCCATACAAACTCCGGGGCAAAGACCAATCTGACGATTGAAACAAGGTCGGCCAACCATCGGAATACACTTATCCCTAAATGGGAACATTTTGCGCACGATTTTCAAAGCTTCTTTGAGTTGTGAGCCATTGGGGAAGGGGCCAAAAGTTTTAAATATCCTTATTTTTTCTTTTTTCCCAACAAATGAAATAGATTCTGAAGCCGTATTTTTCGAAGAAAAATCAGGAACGTCGGCGAAAGAATCTATTTCAGTTGTTGGGATCTGTTCCAATTCCCTGCCTCTCATAATCAAAACTCTTGGAAAATCTTCATCAGTAATAACCACATAATTAAAACTGCGATTATCTTTTTCTTTGATATTGGCCTCGGGTTGATATTTTTTAATTAAATTGGCTTCCAAAACCAAAGCCTCCAAAACCGAATCAGTTTTTATAAATTGAATATCATCAAATTGCGAGAGCATTTTGGAGATCAGTGGACTGCGAGTGTTCACGATATCTTGATTGAAATAACTCCTGACTCGATCTTTGAGTGATGTGGCTTTACCTACATACAAAATCTTGCCCCCACGCCAGTCGCCTCCACTACGTTTCGGCGTACCAAGAAACAAATACACCCCCGGCGCATCTGGCAACTTTTTTATTATTTCTGATGCTTTCTGTTTTTCCATTTTTACAAATATGTCGCTAAGCTCTGTGTTTTTTTAAGACTTTTTTCAAATACTGACCGGTGTAAGATTTGGTATTATTGGCCACTTCTTCTGGAGTACCTTTGGCTACCAATTGCCCACCCCCAACACCTCCATCTGGCCCGATATCAAGCACATAATCACAAGACTTCACGATATCCATATTGTGTTCGATCACCAAAACCGTATTGCCTTTATTGACCAATTTTTGCAAAATTTCTATCAATTTTTTGACATCTTCATAATGCAGACCGATGGTTGGCTCATCCAAGAGATATATGGTTTTTTGCAAGTGTGGTCGGTAAAGTTCACTTGAAATTTTGACTCTTTGAGCCTCCCCACCAGAAAGCGTAGTGGCCGATTGACCCAATTCCAAATAACCCAAACCCACTTCGTCCAAAGTTTTTAACCTGTCATATATAGCCGGGATATCTTCAAAAAATTTCAAAGCTTCCTCTACTGTCATTTTCAAAATATCGTAAATATTTTTCTTTTTATATTTCACATCCAGAGTTTCTTTCATAAATCTTTTGCCGTGACAAACATCGCAAGGCACATAAACCGTCGGCAAAAAATGCATCTCCACCTCTATCATGCCGTTCCCTTGGCAGACTTCGCATCGCCCACCTTTGACATTGAAGGAAAACCGATTGGCTTGCCAACCCCGAGCTCGCGCTTCGGCAGTTTCAGCAAACAAATCTCGCACAAATGTCCACGCCCCGGTATAAGTAGCCGGATTGGACCTCGGCGTACGCCCGATGGCTGACTGATCAATCAAAATAGCTCGGCCCAAATATTCGGTCCCAGCAAATGAACCACAATTGAAAGTTTCGGCTGTGCGATATTTCTTTTCAAAACGCGCTTGTAAGTTTTTGTACAAAATTTCATAAACAAAAGAAGATTTACCAGAACCAGAAACTCCGGTCACAGCTACGAATTTACCCAAGGGCACATCGACATTTAAATTTTTGATGTTGAAAACTTTACCGCCTCTGATTTGCAAAGCGCCTTTTTCTTTTTCTCTTCTCTTTTCGGGTAATTCAACAATTTTATCACCTCGTAAATAATCCAAAGTGACCGAGTCCGAATCGTTCTTTTTGGCAGTCAGGAGTTCATTCAAATCTCCAGCGACCACCACTTCCCCGCCGTGCACTCCCGCTCCCGGACCGATATCAACTATATAATCAGAAGCATAAATAGTATCTTCATCATGTTCTACCACTATTATAGTGTTGCCTAAATCGCGCAGATCAAGCAAAGTTTGGATCAAGCGATCATTGTCTCGCGCGTGCAGTCCTATGGTTGGCTCATCGAGTACATACAAAGCTCCCACCAAACCCGAACCAAGTTGAGATGCTAGACGGATGCGTTGAGCCTCCCCGCCTGAAAGTGTATGAGCTCTGCGATTGAGCGAGAGGTATTCAATACCGACGTTGATCATGAAAATCAGTCTTGATTCGATTTCTCGCAAAACCACTTTAGAAATATTTTTTTCGCGCTCAGTCAATTTGAGTTTTTCAAAAAAATCATAAGAATCTTTGATAGACATCTCTACCAACTCTACGATATTTTTGCCTCCTATTTTCACATGCAGTGCCTCAGGCCTTAGTCTCGCACCCAAACAGACCGGACAAACCTCATTGCCGAAGAAGTGCCGAGTACCCAAACCATTACATTCTGGGCAAGCACCATATGGGGAGTTGAATGAAAAAAGACGGGGTTCAACTTCAGGATATGAATAACCGTCTTTGGGGCAAGAAAGTTTGTTGGACATTATGAAATTATCCCCCGATTCTGAAACCAAAGATTCTGAAGCTGTATTTTTCGAAGAAAAATTAGCGGAGCCAGCGGAAGAATTTTTGGTTTTAGAATTCAATCCTTTAAACATAATTTTCACTTGACCTTCAGATTCCGTCAGAGCCTTTTCCAGATCTTCAAAAAGTCGCTCTTCGGCACTTTTGGGATCATTCACAAAATCCGCCATACTTATACTATCTACTAAAACATCAATAGTATGTCTTTTGGTTTTTGAAAGTATTATCTGTTCACGCAAAGATTTACGTACTCCATCTACCAAAACGTGCGAATAACCCTTACCCAACAAATCATAAAGCAGTTGGTAGTACTCGCCCTTTCTGCCTTTGACTACCGGCGCAAAAATTTCAACAAAAACTTGCTGTTCCGCTGTCGAAGTCGCCAGCTCTACCGCATTTCCCAATTTACTTTTTTTCTTTTTATTTATATCAGACACTGTCTTGGACATATTCTTTTTGAATTCTGTTTTATGTACTGCCACTTTTTCCAAAACAAAATTTTTGATTTCTTCGTTTGAAAGTTTTTTGATTTCATCGCCACAGACCAAACAATATGGGTGGCCAACGCGAGCATACAAAATACGCAAATAATCATAAATTTCTGTGATGGTCGCCACCGTTGAACGTGGATTGTTGGAACGAGATTTTTGGTCAATAGAAATAGCCGGACTTAATCCTACAATCTCATCAACATCCGGTTTCTGAAGCTGGCGCAAAAATTGCCGAGCATAAGACGAAAGTGATTCTATATATCTGCGCTGGCCTTCGGCAAAAATAGTATCAAAAGCTAGCGATGATTTGCCAGAACCTGAAAGACCAGTGAAAACTACCATCTTGTTGCGTGGCATTTCTACGGTGATATTTTTGAGATTATGAGTCCTCGCCCCTTTGACGATGATCTTATCTCCTTGTTTTTGTTCTTTTTTAATCATTTTAATGAATGTAAATACAGAAACTCACCCAAGGTTTGCCCATAGGGTGTATATATAATCTGCATTAGCAATAATAACACAAGAGCTTATAAAAGTATACAACTACGCCAAAAGTTCCCAGGCGTTTTTGGGGTTTTTGTGTTTTTTGACTTTGGGCACAATATTTAGTTTTTCGAGTTCAAAAATTTCATCACGAAGCAGTGCCGCGGTTTCGAAGTCCAAAATTTTCACTGCCCCATCCATCTGCTTTTCTTTTTGAGCGATAAGTTTTTTAAGTTTCTTTGGATCTTTAAGCAAAATGTTTTTATCTATTTTAATTAATTCATCCACAGCTTTGCCATGTTCACTACGCAGTTGATCTGTAATATCTTGAATTTTTTTGATAATAGTTTTGGGTATGATTCCATGTTTAGTATTGTATGCGATCTGTATCGCCCTTCGACGATTGGTCTCACCTATCGCTCGCTCCATAGAACCTGTCATGGTGTCTGCATACAGGATAACTTTACCAAGTACATTGCGAGCGGCCCGACCGATAATTTGGATGAGTGATGTGTCACTGCGCAAAAAACCTTCTTTGTCCGCATCCAAAATACCGATGAGCGTCACCTCTGGTAAATCCAAACCCTCTCGAAGCAAGTTCACTCCAACCAGACAATCAAACCCACCAAGCTTCGGGCCTTTGCGTAAGTTGGTCAAAATTTCGATTCGATCAATCGTCTTGATGTCACTGTGCAAATACTCTGCCTTGATACCCTTTTCTTTCAAATACTCTGACAAATCTTCGGCCATTTTTTTGGTGAGTGTGGTGGCGATAACCCGGCCACCAGCTTTTATATTTTTTTCCGCCTCGGCTATGAAATCGGCTATCTGACCAGGGTAGTTCTCTTCTTTTTTCATAACCCCCTCTTGCTTCGCCTTGCGGATGCTTGAAATCGCATCCTCACCCCTTACCTTAAGGGGGGAATCAGAAAAACTAGACTCTATATTCTCGCGCCCCTCTCTTAATGTAAGAGAGGGGTTGGGGTGAGTTATTTTTTTTTCAGTAATCGGCCTGACTTCCACCACGGGATCAATAAGGCCGGTCGGACGGATCACTTGCTCTACCACCCGCTCACTGTGTTCACCTTCATAATGGCTAGGAGTAGCCGAAGTATAAATAACTTGACCGACTCGTTCTTCAAATTCTTTGAAAGTCAGCGGGCGATTGTCTTTGGCGCTAGGCAATCTAAAACCAAAATCTACCAGCGATTGCTTACGCGAAGCATCTCCCGCATACATCGCACCAATCTGAGGAACAGAAACATGTGATTCATCTATTATAGTCAAAAAATCTGGTTCACCATTTTCTTTATGTGGAAAATATGAAAGTAGTGTGTCTGGCGCTTCACCGGCCTTTTTACCAGAAAAATGCCTAGAATAATTTTCGATGCCGTTGCAATAACCCATTTCGCGTATCAAAGCCAGGTCGTAAGTGGTGCGTCTTTTGAGTCTCTCGGCTTCCAAAAGTTTGCCAGCCTTTTCTAATTCTTTGAGTCTAGAAGCCAACTCAGCTTTGATGGTTTTGAAAGCTTTGGCGCTTTGCTCTTTGGTAGAAATGAAATGTTTGGCCGGAAAAAGGAAAAATACTGAAACTTCTTCAATGATAGCTCGCGTGATCGCTTCTATTTTTAAAATATTTTTTATTACCCCTTCATTGATCTCGATTCTGAAAATAATTTTTTCTGAAACCGGCATGATTTCTATCATATTACCAATGACTCTGAATTGACCCGGATTCAAATCGGCGTTGGTGCGTTCAAAATGAATATCAATGAGCTTACGCAAAAAATCGCTTCGAGAAATTTTTTGGCCTTTTTCTACTTTCAAATTTACTTTTTCATATTCAACTGGAGACCCCAAACCATAAATACAAGAAACCGAGGCCACGATAATCACGTCTTTACGAGTGAGCAAAGCTTGAGTAGAAGCATGACGCAATCTTTCTATTTCTTCATTTATCATTGCCTCCTTTTCTATATATGTATCAGAGACCGGCATATAGGCTTCCGGTTGATAGTAATCATAATATGAGACGAAATAATGCACCGCGTTTTCGGGGAAAAATTCACGATATTCTTGAGCTAGTTGAGCCGCCAAAGTTTTGTTATGAGCGATGACCAAAGTTGGTTTGTTTATTTTTTCAATAACATTGGCCACTGTGAAAGTTTTGCCACTACCTGTCACGCCCAAAAGAGTCTGATGCTTCAGACCTTGTTTGATACCGTCTACCAACTTATTTATGGCCTGCGGTTGATCCCCCGCCGGCTCAAAATCTTTTTTAATCTTAAAATTCATATGCGGAAGTGGGAGGATTCGAACCCCCGATCCGCTTTCACGGATGCCGGTTTTCGAAACCGGTGCCTTCAACCACTCAGCCACACTTCCATAAATCTACTCCGCCAGTCTAACATTTTTTGCATTATTATCAAAAAATGTTATATTAATTTTGGCCTAAATCAACTTCGTTGATCGGCCGAACATTTTGCTTTGCAAAACGTTTTAGGCCCCATCGTCTAACGGTTAGGACACTGCCTTTTCAAGGCAGGAATCAGAGTTCGATTCTCTGTGGGGTCACATTCAAGGCCGACGCGGAGACATCGTTGTTTTGCAACGTATTTCGTCGACCAACATCAAAATCTAAGCCGACCCGAAGTGTCAGTTTTGCATCATTGATTTTTTATTTTAAGATTATTTAAGAATCTTTTTCTATCAACTTCTTCCCTTTCAATACTAGGTTGCTTTTTACACACGAGAGGATTTCTCTCTGCTCGTAGACATTGCCTTCCTTAAGCAGATATTTGGCGTAATTTCGAATATCAATGTCTCGCTTTTTGGTGATCACTTCTTTTTCAATCCCCAATACTCCATTTTGAAACCTTGCATACCTTTCAATTTCTTTGGACATCTTTTCCTTAAGTCCGATTTTATCCATATCCACTTTGTCTATAATTTCTAGAGCTTGCGATACTAAGATTGTCTCGCTAACAGGCTCATTTTTACAGTCAATGTTTTTGGATTTTGTACACCTATAATATACATGTCGATTCATGCCCCCATCTTTTAACTTTTTCCACTTTTCTTCGGCAGTTATACCCGAACCGCATACCCCACAATGAATGATTTTGGTAAAGGCGAATTCTTTACCTTTGTATCCGGTTTTATATGTTTCTTCGTTTAGCTTTTCCTGCGTTTTTTCAAAAAGTTCTTTGCTAATTATGGGGGTATGTTTCCCGGTATACCAACTCCCGCTTCCTTTTGGATACTCAAATACTCCATAGTAGAAGCTGAGCCGAAGTAATCGGTATATGTTTCCTACGGTCAATCCTTTGCCATATCTCGTGGTAAAATGGACATCTTCTTTTAGCCATTTAAATATTCTTCTGCCACTCAATCCTTCATTGGCTACTTTTTCAAACATTTGCTTGATTATAGGAGCTCGGCTCGGATCTACGATAATCTCACATTTTCTGTCGGTTCTTTTTTCATTTGAATATCCTGTAGGTGCTATGCACGGCCAGAGTCCCATCTCAACTCTGGTCCGCAGACCTCTTTTTACATTTTGACTTTTGTTGTCGTTTTCAAGTTTTGCCTGACTACCCAAAATCATTAGGAGGAATTTTTCATTCGGATTGTTTGTAAATTTCTGTCCGTAAGTCCGAATTTCAACTAGCACTTTTTGATCCATAAGATCAACTAATGCACCTAAGTCCCCGGCATTTCTGCTCAATCTATCCGGTGCCCAAGTGAGTATGCAATTGAAAAGTCCAGATTTAAGGTCGGCTAAAATTGTATTAAACACAGGCCTCTGGCCGTTAGCTTTAGCAGAGTGGCTTTCTTTTCGAACCTCTGTGATATTTAGTCCATCTTTCTCCGCAATCCTCATCATTTCTTTTATCTGAGAATCTATTGAAAGAGCTTGCATTTCATCTTGCTCGGTACTTTTCCTCGCATAGAGGCAGTACCGTAGAGTCTCTTGTGGTTTGCTATTTTCCATACCTTAAGGAATGACGCTTAAAGGTTTTAAGTCCAGCCCGAAGGAGACAAGCTGTTGGTAAATCGACTTCTTTAAATCTTCCAAAATCTAGCTAAAAGTGGTATGGTTTATTAATAAATTATGGCAAACAAAAATCTTACGAATGCAAAACGGGCAAAAAATGACGAGTTTTATACTCAGTATAGTGATATTCAAAAAGAGATTGGAGCGTATTTGGAATACAACCCAGTTGTATTTCGAGATAAGGTGGTATATTGCAATTGTGATGATCCGTTCGAGAGTAATTTTTTTCGCTACTTTGTTCTCAATTTCAATAAGCTTAACTTGAAACAACTTATCACTACCAGTTATAAACCATCACCGATTGCTAATACAGAACTTGTATTGCAACCATCCCTTCTTCCTGATTATAAAGATATGGTTGTGAAAAAACTAACAGTACCAAAGGGTAGACCGAAGGTAACTGCTAACAAATTTATTATCAACGAAGTGCGCGACATAGACGGCAACGGTGAGTTCAACTTGAAAGACGTTGCTAAGCAGTTAAAAGCAAACAAACATAATGAATGGGCACCTCTTGAAGGTGACGGTGATTTTCGTAGTGATGAATCTATAAATTTATTAAAACAATCCGACATCGTAGTGACTAATCCACCGTTCAGTTTGTTTCGCGAATATATAAAACAGCTTGTTGAACACAACAAAAAGTTTTTAATTATCGGTAATATGAATGCTATCACCTATAAAGAAGTGTTCCCATTGCTCAAAGATAATAAAGTTTGGTTGGGCAACAATTACAAAGTTAATGCTGGTGCCATGTTTTTTGAAATTCCAGAGGCAATTGCTAACTTGGAGCAAGTTCGTGAAATTAAAACAAATGAAAGTGGCAAGAAAGTTTATATTACCAGAGTTCAAGGGGTTCGCTGGTTCACCAACCTTGATCATGGTCGCCGTCATCAGCCATTACCTCTTATGACCGAAGCAGAAGTTATAAAATTTGTAACAAAAAAACCTTTTGAAAAATATGACAATTATAATGCGATAGATGTATCTCTAGTTAAAAATATTCCGAGTGATTATAGTGGTGTAATGGGAGTGCCGATGAGTGTATTTGATAAACATTCCCCTGAACAGTTCGAGATTTTAGGAAGTGATTATAATGTTAAAGAAGGATTGCTTCCAAAATTAGTTAATCCAAAATGGAAAGGCAAGTTAGATAGAGGATATGTAAATGGCAAAAGATTTTATACTCGAATATTTATTAAACATAATAAGGAATAACATGAAGACAGTTTTAAAAACTAATATAACTATTCAAGAAATTTGCAACGGATTTGTCTATAACGAACTTGAGGGTAAGGGTTTGTTTGGTCTCTCGGGCAAACTCACGATTCAGCCAGAATATCAGCGCAACTATATCTATTCATCCGATGGCGGCAAAAGAGAAATCGCTGTAATTGAATCAGTCCTAAAAGGCTATCCAATAGGTTTGATTTATTTCAATAAGATTTCCGATGATAGTTTAGAGGTTTTGGACGGACAGCAACGCATCACAAGTCTCGGACGATTTATTACCGATAAATTTGCTATCAAAGATGAAAACGGGATGCAATATTTTGGCACAATGGCAAAAGATAAGAAAGATAAAATTTTGGAAACAAAACTTCTTATTTATGAATGTGAAGGGACAGAAAGCCAAATAAAAGAGTGGTTTAAGACTATAAATATTGCCGGGGTTCCGCTTGTTCCTCAAGAATTACTAAACGCGATCTATTCCGGACCATTTGTTACATTGAGCAAAGAGGAGTTTAGCAACAGCCAAAATGCCAATATTCAAAAATGGGGTGCCTACATAAAAGGAAGCGCAAACAGACAAGCGTTTTTTGAGAGAGCGTTAGATTGGGTGAGTAAAGGAAATATTGATGATTATATGAGCAGTCATCGCAATGATAAAAATATTAATGAGTTAAAAAAATATTTTAATAATGTGATTGATTGGGTTTCTAGTGTATTCACTGATGTAGAAGATGAAATGTGTGGGCTTGAATGGGGACGATTTTATGAGCAGTATAACAAGAAATCCTATGACCCTAAGAAGGTCTCAGCTGAAATGCGTAAACTCTATGGCGATCCATACATCAAAAACCGCAAAGGTATTTTTGAATTTATTTTAGGTGGTTCTATTGATACGAAATTACTTGAAGTTCGTGTTTTTGATGATGCAATTAAAAAATCGGTTTATGCAACACAAACCGCTAAAGCAGAAAAAAGTGGTATATCAAATTGTTCTTATTGCGCCATTGGACATGACGTAAATAAAGCGAAAATTTGGAGTTTGAGCGATATGGACGCCGACCATGTTTCAGCTTGGAGTAAGGGCGGGGCTACTTCAGCGAAGAATTGTGAGATGTTGTGTAAAACCCACAATCGGGCAAAAGGTAATCGATAAGAAGCCATACTAATCGGAAAAATAAATATTAAAATGACTACCACCGAAGAATTACAAAAACAAATAAATGAGCTTCTGAGTCAAATTAATTCTTTACAAAAACAATTCGGATTTCCTGTATCTTCTGGCTTGGGAATAGATACAGAAAAAGAATTATTAGAGAAAAAAGCTGAATTTTTATCTAATGAGTTGGAAAAAATAGGCGAAATTCTTTCTAATCTTACTGCTGGAACAGGGATTTTGTTAACCATTGCAGGCATATTATCCTTCCTTCCCCAATTTATGATAAATAATGGAGAATACCTTGCAAACTTTTTGTTTTGGACGTTCTGGCTTCTTCCTTTATCCATTATCACTTACTACCCGTCTTCTCTAAGAATTTCTTCGATAATTAAAGGCCAGCCCTTTGCTTCTACTGGTTCTAGTATGGAATTGGAAATTTTAAAAAATAGAGCTCAATATCTTGAATTAATATGGAAGAGATCTGTAGAAAATCATGATTCGGTAATATTCTGGAACAGACTAACTAAAAGTTTTATATATACATATATTGTATCTCTAGTTTTGAATTTTTATGTTTTTGTTTTTTATGGAAAACCGAGTTTGTTGGTTTCAATAGTATTACTCTTCATATCCTGCTTAACAGCAACAATGCTACTTGTTTCTCAAAAAGCTAAATCTGAAAAGAATAGGGTCATCGGCGATACAAAAATCGATATAAACGCTGTTGGTGGCGCACCATCAGATACATAACATGCCCAAAAGATATCAGAAAATAATATATGAATTTAATAAAAAATATATAAGATGAGCTACTATCGTAAACCATATTATCATCATCGTTATTACAAAAACAAAAGCAAAGGGCCTGATTTGTTTGATATGTTAGCTGATATTATTTTTTTCCTCGGCGTAATTTTTGGAAAGTTTATCTTTTGGATTTTTAAAAAGATTTTTAGCAATAAAAATAAAACCAAAGGGTTATTCAAATTAAATGCAGAGCCAACAGAAAATTCAGAGGAGGACGTACAAATTCAAGAGAAACTTAATAAATTCGTTCAATCTCCTTATGCCAAAAATGAACAAGAATCACCAAAAGAAAATGCTAGAAAATACTCTTTAAAAGAAAGTCAGATCACAGAAGCGGAAAAATGTTTTTTTGAAATTTTAAAAGAAGTGGTCGGCAATAATTATAGGATTGAACCCCAAGTTCAACTGTCCAGTATAGTGAGGCCAATAGATTCTAATAATAGATATACTAATTATACAGACTTCAATAGGATAAAGGCTAAGTCTATTGATTTTGTTTTGTTTGATGATAAAAATAAGCCTTGGTTGGCAATTGAGCTTGATGACCGCTCTCATTTTAAATGGGAGAGGATGAGGCGAGACCAATTTGTTAATGATTTGATGACTGAGGTTGGTTTGCGTATTATTCATGTACCGTTCTCATATTCATATGATAGTGAAAAATTAAGAAAACAAATTTTTGTTTAATAAAAAAGTTATGTTCATACCAAAAAAAATTCTTTATGCTATCGGCGGGGTCGTGATATTAATTGTCGTTTTCTTAATTGGAGTCTCGTCTGGAAATAAAAGTGAAAATTTAATATCAGAGCAAACTGCAGCAGTGGTAAAGTCAGATACAGTTAACACCAATATTGCTCCCAAATCGGGCGAGTTGGTCAAAGTGGTCAGAGTAGTAGATGGCGACACCATTAATGTTGAAATAAACGGTAAAATTGAGCCAGTGCGTTATATCGGCATTGATACTCCGGAAACAGTTGATCCGAGGAAGCCAGTGCAATGCTTTGGGGTGGAAGCATCAAAGAAAAATAAAGAATTAGTAGAAGGTAAAATGGTGAGATTAGAAACTGATATCACTGATCGCGATAAATACAATCGACTACTTCGTTATATTTGGCTTGATGACACTCTTATAAATCAGGTGTTGGTTGAACAAGGATATGCCAAATCATACTCATACCCTCCAGATGTTAAGTACCAAGATAAATTTGTGGCAGCCGAAAAACAAGCTAGAGAAAATAAATTGGGTCTTTGGACAGCTTGTACTTCAGAAACAACCACAACAACAGTTCCATCAACAACACAAACATCTTCATCTGCTTCCGATCCTTCCTGCACCATTAAAGGTAATATAAGCTCTTCGGGAGAAAAAATTTACCACATGCAAGGATGTGGTTCGTATGCAAAGACTGTCATTGACGAAAGTCGTGGAGAAAAATGGTTCTGTACCGAAGCCGAGGCTCAATCTGCCGGTTGGAGAAAAGCTTTAAATTGTAATTAAAATATAAAATGGAACGAGAAAACAACAAAAACAAAGAACGTCTCTGGGCTACGATTGCTGGTATCGTCATTGCCGTATTGGCTGCGTTTTCGTATTTAATATTTTTCCAATCATCTGAATCGCAAGCGGAATCAGAGAGATTTGTGATGCCTCTAAAATCGGATCAAACTGCTTCCGGTTTACTCAAATCCCAAGAATTTATAAAAAATAATTTTGGTTTTTGGATAGCAAGTTTACTGAGAGGTCTGGGAGGTGTTGAACCTGGCGGTTATAAAATTTCAAAATCAATGACCGCTTGGCAAATCGCCGAAGTTTTGAAGCAAGAGCCATATATGAAATGGGTAGTAATTCCCGAAGGATTGAGAAAAGAAGAAATTGCCGATTTGCTTACCACCACTCTCGGTTGGTCAGAAAAAGAAAAGAGCGATTGGATAAATACGTACACTGCTATGGATTTTGATCATACAGAGGGTGTATATTTCCCTGATACATATCTCATTCCTGTGGACGAAGATCCGCTTGATGTTGCAAAAAGACTACGAGCCAAGTTTGAAGAAAAATTTGCACCATACGCCAAAGAGGCCGTAGCCCAAAACATCAAATGGACCACGCTTCTCAAAATCGCTTCCATTATTCAAAGAGAAGCTAACGGACACGAAGACATGCCTTTAGTTGCAGGTATTCTTTGGAATAGATTGCTTAAAGATATGAGATTGGAGGTAGATGCAACTTTGCAATATGCCAGGGGTGATAAGGGAGATGGTTGGTGGGCATCCATTACAACGGCTGAAAAGCAAATTGAATCACCTTACAATACTTACAAAAATACAGGTCTGCCTCTACACCCGATCTCCAACCCTGGACTTTCGGCCATTGAAGCCGCTCTACATCCGGCTTCTACTACTTGCCTATATTACCTCCATGACAACTCTGGAGAAATTCATTGCTCTGATAGTTATGAAGGACATGAGACTAATATTGATAAATACTTAAAATAAAAAATGATAACGGAAGAATTTAAAATAGGGTTTTGGCACCCATTTGGTCCACATGGAGGAGAAACACCGGAAGAAATTATAAAAAGGAAACAAAATGAAATAGATAAAAATGGTTGGACATTATGGTCATTTCAGTCAAGAAATACATTAAAAAAATGGTTTGAAAAAATTGAAGAGATGAAACCAGATAAAGTGTTTGTTTTTTGTTCCGAAGGAAAAGGTTCTAAAGAGCCTGTAGGTGAAATAAAAAATTGTAGTTTGTATACTCCAATAAATGGACTCAAGTCAAAAGAAATTCCTCATGAAATTAAGATTCCTCATCCTATGGGTAAAAAATTAAAAGGTTCTGCTTTTATTGTAAAAAATATAATATATCCAGCAAGTTATGAGGATTCAATTTATGCGGAATGGTTAAAGGATGACAAATGGCAAGCAACAAAAGTTCCAACGAGACCGGAATATTTAATAAAATCAGGGTCTGGCAATAAAATTAGAAAATTCCGTGCGGTTTTAGAATTAAAATATCCATATCTTGCAGAGATTTCATAAATTATGATTTTTGAACATTATTCCAAAAACAAAAAGATACTGATTCCTGTTGTCGCAGTACTTCTTGCTATAGGTGTTTTTTTGGTTTTAGAAAGACAATATGTAGTAGAGAATGATTGGGTACAAATTTCAGCCGAACTTCAGGAATGTCTGTCGAAAAGCGATACAGAAAGTCACGAGAGGTGTCAGGAACTGATATCCTTGATACAAGATTACGAAGATTGCATCGCAGCCGGTTTTCTCATAATGAAATCAAATCCATCGCAATGTGGCACACCAGACGGTAGGGTTTTTGTGGAGGGTGTGGAAGTGGAAACCGACCCTAACCTTCTTTTGGAAGCATGGAACATTCCCGATCCAAACAATAAACCAGAAGTCATCGATATTGGTTGGCAGTGGATGGTTGCCGAAAAGGTTGCTGGCGGTCTTGTTGTCAGAGGAACTTGGGATAAAAATGATCAAGGTATTTTTGTAAGTTTGGCAGACGCGGACAAATTCATCCGCATCAAAAATTCAGAAGGTGCACCAACGCCATATTTTACGACTGGAAAAAATATCTATATATTCAAGACTGATAAAAATTCAAAGAAAGCCGTTGCTACCAATACTCCGATCCCGACTCCGCTTCAAATTCAGGAAGCCGACATAAATACATTTGTTCCGGGCATAAGTCACGATCTCTCGTATATTTCGAAAGACAAGAATCGTGTCTACATACACGGCATTCCAGATGCTTCCATTGACGCTCAAACTCTTATAGCTCTGGATGGAATGGACTATTTCTTTCAGTATTTTTTCAAAGACAGAAACCATGTGTACGATGCCAGACCGGAACAAGGTTCGGATCTTAAGTATAAGATCACCTCGTATGATCCACAGACCTTTGAAATCTTAAAGAGTGTCTATGGCTACACCAAAGACAAAAATGGGGTGTATTACGAAGACAAGAAGATAGCCGGTGCCGATCCGAATACCTTCCAAGTTTTGACGACTCCAAAACTCTCGGCTGGCAAAGCGGACCATGCCACCTATTCATACTCCAAAGACATAAAAAATGTATATTACCTTGGTCAGGTTATTCCAAACGCAGACCCCAAAACATTTACTCCCATCGACACAGGTGGTACATATGCCCATTATTACGGAAAAGATGGTGTGTCCGTTTACGAAGGCACTACTACCATCCCTTTTGCCGATCCTAAAACTTTCAGACCTTTATGGTATCCGATCTATGAGGGTTGCGGTCCGTCCAGATATTCTGTTGACGCAACGCATGTATTTTTTGAAAAGCAAATAGTTACCGGTGCTGATCCGGCAACATTCGAAGCTCTGATTTTGCAGTATGGTAGAGACAAAAACGGACTTTGGTTTAAAGACAAGCTTGAGAAACAAATGCCTCCCAATTTTGAGCCAGTATGTAATTATGGGTAGGGTGGTTGCTTTTTGGTGTTTTTAATGTACAATACAAGTATAAATTTTAGTGTAAATTATTGGATTTTAATTATAAAAATATGAGAAGTAGACTATATTTGTTGGCGTTTTTTGTCTTTTTAGGTCTCATCCCGTTTTCACAAGCTGATGCTGAAATTGCCTTCAGTCAAAATATAACTCTATCTCCTGGGTGGAATATAGTTTCTACTCCGAGAATTTTGGAAAGCCATTCTTTTTCGGTTCCAGAGACAAACGAAAATTTTGATATATTCGCATTAGACGCCTCCAAAACAAGTGGGTGGGCAACACTGGCAGATTTGGGACAGACAGAATTCACTCCTCTTTATGGATATTTCGTAAATAATAAGACTGTAAGTAACCAGATTCTTACCTTCAATTATAAAGCCGATGTCTCTCCATCCCAAAGATTTTTTGACAGAACTTTTCCATCCACAGGTTGGTATTCTTTCGGTATAGCAAATCCAACTTATTCTAAAACTGTTAGTAGCGATAATACTGATACAAACAATCCCGACCATATTTTAAACTCCCTGCTCGGATCTCAAGCCAAATACAGTACGGTTATAGATTTTACTGACGCAAATCCAAACTCGGTTGCCCTTAGCGATCCTTGGGGTTCGCGAATACGTTCGATTACTCCCGCTGATGCGACAGAGATAAATAAACTTAATGACTTCAGAGAGACAAAGGCATATGCAATCTATATCAGAGAAGCCGATACTCTGTACAACGGATTTCAAAATAACGATATTCCGCCTGTGCCAGCTTGTTCTAATGGAGAAGATAATGACGGAGATCTTCTGGTTGACCTAGATGACCCCGGATGTATAAACGCGCTAGATAACGACGAGACAGATGTCATTCTTGAGCCAGCCGTTTTAATACTTTCTCTCAATAATTCTTCTCCTAGTAAGCAGGATGTTGTGGCATCAGCGGGTTCTCAGGATAACGAGATGGATAAACTTACTTTGCTTGTTTTTGATATTAAGGCCGAAAAAGATGACATTGCCGTAACGGACCTACAAGTTAACATTGAGAAAACTGGTTCTGGATCAGCCATGGCACAGACGGTTTACTTATTTGATGGTTCGCAGGAAAAATCAAGCATTACATTAAATGGCAATACCGCAGTATTTAGCGATCTTAATTTGGCAGTCGCAAAAGACTCTACTAAAACTTACACAGTTAAGATAGACATTAGAAACGCAAACGCCACAGAAGCTCGTTTTTCAGCCACAGCTTCATCCACTGGCTTTATGGCAAAAAATTCTATCGGTGACTCTGTATCGGATGAAAACAAAAATGGATCTGCCACAGGGTATAGTATTGGAGTAAGGAATGTGGGACCCGAAATAACCTTAGTTTCAAAAAGTATTAGCACCTCAGGTGTTCCACAGGGTAATACACTGAATAATATGAGCACATCCACAGTGACAGCTACCTTCAATGTCAGATTGAAAGCGGTTGGAGGAGATATAATGTTGGGCACAGTTGCTTCTGGAACCCCTGCGTTTTCTAAATCAACCGGATTTAAAATATATAGAAACGGCAGCGAAGTTAATACGGATTCTGTCAGCACCAAATCAATTTCATTCACCATTCCTTCCGTATGTACTTCTACGGGCACAAATTCTTGTATGCTCGCCGAAGGAAACGAAATAAATATACCAGTATCATTCCAAATTACAGGCCGAAATATCGACGGGTCGTCTTTGTCTTCAGGGCTGTATTCAGTAGCACTAGAAGCCGTCAATTGGGTTTCAGGCGCTATGAATACTTCAGATTTTATGTCAGGCGAGGTTGATTGGAAAACCGCCGATGTAAGCTTCCCTTAAAAATATGAAAAAAATAATTTTAGCCACATTTCTTCTTTTCCCAACTTTTGCATTTGCTCAGATACCGGATTTTCCCATGGCATTTTATGGATCTGTGACAATAAACAGCAATCCGGCACCCTCAGGCTCAGTTGTAAAAGCATATTACGGAAGTATCGCCTTAGAAAATATTGCTGGTGAAATTGTTGTAAAAGCGAATGGCATTTATGGAGACGATACTCCAATTGGCCCAAAACTTCTTGTCACTAAAGATGACGGGGAAATAGTCTTTACGATCCAATCTCCATCTATATCTAACAATCAAGAAACCGGCGGCTCTTCCGAAGTTTCTTATCCAAATTTTGAGAGTGGAAGTGTGCATTTTAATTTAGCTTTTACTTATGAATCTCCCGTGCCACCATCAACACAAACTAGTTCAAACGGTTCCTCTGGATCAAGAAGTGGCGGCGGAGGCGGAGGAGGCGGCTCAAGCAGAATTGCTCCTGCAACTTCATTGCCAAGCGGACAGGTTTTAGGAGCTAGTACATACAATTTTTCTCGCAATTTGTCTGTAGGTTCTTCTGGCGAAGATGTTACAGAATTACAAAAAATATTGACCTCCGAGGGTGTATATACGGGTCCCATAACTGGATATTTCGGTTCATTAACAAAATTGGGAGTAATAACTTTTCAGAAAAAATATAGTATTGATCCAGTTGGGATCGTTGGTCCTGCCACTCGCGCAAAACTCAATTCAAGCGCTACTCAAACCACTACAACCGGAACGATGACAATAGATCAAATGAAAACTCTACTCGCCCAGCTTCAGGCTCAACTCACTACTCTCATTGCCAAACTGAACGCTTCGGTACAATAAAAAAATATAAGTGTGCTTGTGAGTACCTTCACGAGTATGCGAATAAGATCAAAGATGCAATAAATATGACCATCATCAAACAATGTTTCGAGACGATTATGAACGGCAGCAAGGAAGAGAGTCGCCAAGCAGCACGCAGAGTAGGCAAACTTGTGTACAGCTCACCTGCAGAAGGCCAAGAAAAATACACGGAAATTGTAGCTTTGATTAAAACCGCACAGGAAGATTATGCTCGTATTTCAGAAGATTGGCGACAGGAGAATTTTGTGATGGCGATTTCAGTTATGTATTTTTTGCACGACAAAGAAGACCAGCCGGATTTTATTTTTCCTTGGCTTTTTCAGTTGTTACAGCATCAAAATGGTTATATTCGTTACGCCGCAGTTAAAATGATTTCTCACGAAATTGGTCCATTAACGGTTCATATTCGTTTTCCCGGCGACAGACCTATTCTCGGAGATAAATTGAAACCAGATCAGGCTGACAAAATTTTACATTCGCTTTTTATGAGTTTAAACGGTTTGCTGTCTGTTTTATGGCAGCCGAAATATAAACGATACAAATATATTGATTCCTTACCCGCAAGTCCTTATAAGTCAGTACAAATGGTTTTGACCGAGTTGAAGGAATCTTGTGATAGAAATCACTGGTATTAGAAATAGACAAAAACTGATAGCAAAAAACTCCCATCTCTGGAAGTTCTTTGCGGGAATAGCAAGCTACTTTGAAGGGAGAAAAGATTTCGTCGCTTGTCTCACACTTCGTTCGCTTCCCGACTCTCAATTATGCTTCTGTTATGCTCAGCCGAGCTCTTGGTATATCCGTAAACCAGTATGTTGCTTTTTACCGCACCTTCTGTCTTTCGACAAATCCACCGCACAAGGCGGATGACGGTCTTATTACAACCTCCGTTCCAAGCAAAGCTTGAAAATACCAATTCTCGCTACTCCACTTGTATTATAGCAAATCGAGTAGAACAGATGTATATTATGTAATAATATTTTGATATGGATCTAGACGAAATTTTAGAGTTGGTAAAATAAGGAGTTATTGAACCCGAGCAGATTGAGGATTTTGAAAATTTGGATTCAGAAATTCAGGAACTTGTAGCCGAAGGTAATTTGGATATAAGCGAAGCTTTGGATTTATAAACTATTTGTTTTACAATTAAACTATGTCTCTCTTCAAAAAAATCTTTCTTTATTTTCCGACCCTTTTAGGAGTTTCCATGGTTTTGTCTATTCCTGTTGGAATAATATTTACCAAAACTCAATACGGCTCTGGAGGATTAGAAATGTTGGGCAATCTGATTGATTACTTTTTTAGCGGAACAAAACTTACAGGTTTGTTTTTTATGTGGCCCCTCGCAGTTTTACTAGAGCTTCCTATAATTCTATCCATAATTTTCCCTTTAGCTATCGTATTTGTTAAATTCAAGTTTGGGTATTTTACAACAATGGAGACTATATTCTGTGTACTTGGTGCAATTTCTGCTCTGATGGTTTTTTACATGAAAAAACGAGGCCAGTTCAATTGGTTTAGGAAAAAAGACGAACAAATAATCAACTCTCCAGTCGATAACAAAAACCACATACCCACAGTTGTAAGTAATTTTTCAATAGCAGCATGGGTGGTATTTTTAACTTTCTTTCTGTCATACTACACAGGTCATTACATATTAATCCATCTTAATGACTATTTTGTTTACACCGGTGGTAGTTGGATAGGCCTGGACAAATCAACAATGGAATTTTTAACAGGATTACCAGTAACCTACGCGTTTCTGATCGGTTTTCTTTTTACTCTATTTAGCAAAACAAAGTCGTGGAACTCACACCTTTTGGCACTCACTCCATCTCTACTATTATCAGGCATAGGTGGAGTAATATGGCTTTTTTGGACCGTAACTTTTTTTGTTATTGGCTTTCTGACCGCAAAACTATTAAACAAAATATCAACAGCTGAAGGAAGAAGAAAGGTTATGGGTTATATCGCTATTGTAGCAATTTTAGCCTCTGGTATTTACGCTTTCAATTGGTATCTGAATAGAGACGTGTTGAAAGTCGTTAACTATCAGTGTGCTGCTACTGAAAAATTCAAAGTCAAATTTTATGATGATTATATAATGTTAGAAAAATTCAATAGCAATCCAGTAAGGTTGAACTATTCTTTGCAGTCTGGCTCTTGGACTAAATACATGACTAGCAACGAAGTAATGACATTGTGGATTAATGGAGATAAAGCTTATACAACTCAAAACGGTCAAAAAAATCCTACTCCCCATTATAGAGATTGTGTTGAAAATTAAAACATGGAAATAAAATCACAATTAACAAACAGATCGGGTCAAAAATTGGACATCATTTATTACGAGGGTGTAGATCCAAATAAAAATTTAGAAGGTAAAATATTATCCGGAGTACATGGCTTTTGTTTTTATAATGGGAAATTGGTTATAGTCTATGCGGAAAATAAGAAATACTGGACTCCACCAGGAGGCGCCATTGAGCCAGGAGAAACATACGAGCAAGCTGTTATTCGAGAAGTGCTGGAAGAAACTAATATGAAAGTACTGCATCAAGAACTTATCGGCTACCAAGATATTTACGAACCAAACAGGACAATCAGACAGACACGCTCATTTTGTATAGTAGAACCTTATGGAGAATTTACTGGTGATCCGGACGGTGATATTACGGAAATTAAACTCATCGATCCTAAAGATTTGAAACAGTATATTGATTGGAAAGAAATCGGAGACAGAATACTGGAAAGAGCCGTGGAAATGTTTAAAAAATATAACACTGAAAATTTATGAAATTATTTTTGGGAGGTGGTGGAGGAAAAGAAGATTCAATTGAGCTCGACAAGAGATTTGTCGCATCTTTAGATTTATTCAAACCGCTCTTATATATTCCAATAGCGACAAACACTGACAAATATTCATACTCTGGGTGTGTTGCATGGTTGTTGAGCATTCTCGGACCATTAGGTGTTACAAATATCGTGATGTGGGTTGAAGATGATTTAAAACAAAAGCAAGAAAAAGATTTTGAACAATTTGGCGGAGTATATATCGGGGGTGGAAACACTTTTAAACTCCTAAAAGAGCTTAAGGAATTCGGGACATTTGAAATATTAAGAAAACTAGCGGAAAAAGATATTCCAATTTATGGCGGTAGTGCTGGATCCATCATACTTGCAAAAACGATTATTCCCGCGTTATCCGCAGATGAAAATCTTGTTGAATTAACCGATTTTACTGCTTTGAATCTGGTTAATAATTATGAGATTTGGTGTCATTACGCCGAGACAATGGACTCGTTGATAAAAAGTTATATAGATAAATATTATTTGAACAAAATAATAGCAGTACCGGAAAATGCAGGGCTTTATATTACTGAACACAACATCGAAGCGGTTGGGCCAGCAAATGTTAAAATATTTGAGGCAGATGAAATAAAAAGATTTAAACCAGGAGAATTAATTAAATAAGTATGAATTCTTTGGATAAAATAATTGAAAATTTGAAATCAAATGATGCTGTGGATGCGGTCTTTCTGACTGGTTCGAATCATAATAATGAGGCAAAAACTTACAGTGATATAGATTTGGTGGTAATACTAAAAGAAAACAAAAACGAATTGTATTCTTTATATCGCTGGATAGATGAAGTTTTCACAGAAGCGTTCTTTTTTGATCTAGGAGATTTGAAAAGAATTGAAGATCAGTCTGATAAATATGATAACGAAATGGACCTTATTTTTATCGCTTGGCTTAAAAAATCTGATATTAAATTTGATAAATCTGGTACTCTTACATCTCTAAAACAAAAGATGGTTGATACAAATGATATTGTTTTGGAAAAAATTAAAAAGAATTTATGGCAAAAAATTAACTACAATTATGTAGCTAATAAAAGATATTTTGAATCAAATGATTCTTTGTATCACGAGGCTCTAGAATTGCGTCTCTTATATAGTGTTATAGAAGTGGTATGTGGGTATATCCAATTCAGAAATGTAGCATGGAAAGGAGAAAAGGAAGCGGTTAAATATTTAAAAAGTAATCATCAAGATTTTTACGATATTTTCAAATCATACTCAATCTCTAATAATCTGGCTGATAAATTCCGATTTTACGAGCAAATGGTTGATTTGGTTTTTACTGATAAATACAAAAAATGGACAGAAAAAGACGAAATAATCCTAAAAAAAGATTTTTCTGTTGCCGAGCCAGACGATTCCGCTGTAAGTTATGTGAAATCTTTATTTGAATAGCAAAAACGCCACAGATACTTATTCTCTGTGGCGTTTCAAATTTTCTGAATAGTCTCAACCCAGTTACCATTAGGATCAAGAAAAACAGAACGTTCAAAAGAGTACATGGGAACACCTGAGTCATTTCCCTTTTTGTTAAAGTAATGGAAAATGTGGCAGTTTCTGATGTAGTTTTTTCCATTTACAAAAGGGATGTACTGAGAAGGTGCTATGCTGTGCTGTAAAACACGGAAAGCTTGAAGCGGAGCCCCGTGGGATACGACTAGCACACGCTTCATAGAAGTGGTTTCTCTTGTCTTCTCAAGAAATAGTTTAATCTTCTTGAGAATAACAAGCATCGACTCACCGTTTGGCGGCCGCCATTCCAGAGAATCTTCCATTGTGGATATTTTGGTGCGCTGAAATACTGTGTTGCGTTCCGAGTATGGCAGGTTTTCAACACCTCCCCATTCTCGCTCTCTCAAAAGAATATCCTGGTTCCAATGCGCCCCATCGAAGTTCAAATGCTCAGCAGTTTCAATTGCTCTCACATAGTCAGATGTGAAGTAGTAATCAAATGTCGGAGCGATGTTTTTTCGTATCCAATCACCGGCTAATTCTGATTCTTTTACTCCTTTTGCAGTAAGAGGCCAGTCTTTGCTTTTTTGTCCACGTACTTCTGGTGTAAACAAACTGTGGTTTCCCTTGATTGAGGCTCGGTCTGCAGCATTTCCTGTGCATTGACCGTGTCTTACGATGATTATTTCAGCAGGCATACAGCAAACCCTCCTTTTCTTGTATTTTTAAAGTACTTTGTTACCTTTGTATTTATATCACACTTAATAAATGTTGCCAAGTGGTGTTCTTCACTAAAGCAAAATATTGTGTTATACTCCGCTTGGTCTAAAAGTATACCTCATGGTTTGCTGTTAGAGTCGCTCTTTGACAATCCATTTCTGAGGTAGAGGAGAAAGGAGAAAAAGTATGCAAAGCATCACTGCAAAAGGAATAAGGAAATCTTTCGGAGGAAAAACAGTGCTCGCAGGTGTTAATTTTGCACTGCCCGAAGGAAAGCGATTGGCCCTTGTCGGCGAAAACGGCAGCGGCAAATCAACGATTCTCAAGATCATCACTAACAATCTGAAAGCAGATGGTGGTGAAATATTTGGTCTGGAAAATGGCTGTGCCTACATAGCTCAAGATTTTTCCGGTCACGACGGAGAAACACCTCAAAAGTTTTTGAGCAGACGCGTCCCGTCAGTTCAGAAAGCTGTTCGAATTCTTGGACAAGCCGGTTTCGATCTTGGCAAAAACGAGGTGAGATTAAACACGGTTCATTGTGGCAATCTCTCCGGGGGCGAAAGGAAAAAACTGGAAATCGTAGCGGGGCTTGCCAGCGGATCTAGATTTATCGCCATGGATGAACCCGAAAACCATCTTGATTTTCAGACAATCAATTGGCTAATCGGCACTCTTTCAAAATTTCATGGCGGTTTGATTTTCGTCTCTCACGACCAGTATTTCATAGACCAGCTGGCAGATACGGTTCTGGAGCTTGAAGACGGCACTATAACCGTATTCTCTATGAAGTACGATGAGTATCTGGCCGAAAAAGAACGTCAGATTGCCGGTCAGGCTCGCGAATGGATAATGGAAGAAAAAACCATTAAACGTCTTCGCAGCACTGTTGAGATGATGAAGTTGCGAGCCAGAAGTGACTCTGGTAAAGCGGCCACTTATCAACAAATGAAACGGCGTCTTTCCGAACTGGAAGAGGAACACGGCAGTAGACCCACAGCAGAAGTTGACAAACCCAAGTTCAGACTTTCTGGGGTTGATCAAAAGAAGAGCAAGTCCATTGTATCTGTTGACCATGCGCACTTTGCATACGGGTCAAATCAGATTTTCTATGATGCTTGCGCTGATTTACGTTTCGGAGAAAAGGTTGTTTTATTTGGACCTAATGGTTCAGGCAAATCGACTCTTGTCCGGCTTATTACCGGCGAATTGACTCCTCAGCGCGGATCTACACGAATTGGTGTGAACATCAAACATCAGTTCATGACTCAAAACCACCTTGAAGGCATTGATGCCACAAAATCAGCTCTTGAGGTATTTCAGAAGGAAATCAGATTGCCGGAAAACCGATGCCGAGCCACTCTAGCTCAGTACGGTATAAATGTTGACCTGGTAAAAAGGCCTCTGCAAGTCTTGAGCGGAGGACAACAAGCTCGCTTCAAGCTGGCATTAACCTTTGCTCAGCAGCCAGAATTTCTCATCCTTGATGAGCCGACAAACCACGTTGATCCTCCGACATGGGAAGCTATCGTGGAGGCCATTAAGGGATACTCCGGTACAATTCTGGCGATTACTCACGACAGGGAATTTATTGATGCGATAGCGGAGAAATTGTGGGTTCTAAAGGATCACAAGATCCATGTTGAGCCAGGTAACTTGTCTGACTACCTGGCGCACAAGAAATGAGGATTGTGTATGCGCCAATGTTCTTTAATCTTGATAACCCACCAAATCAGATACATGGTTTGGTGGGTTTTTGTAAACATTGACAATGGTTTAGTTTAAAGTTATATTAATAATATGAAAAAGAAAGTATTTTTATGCGGTCCAATGAGGGGAATTCCAAGGGAAACATCACTTGGGTGGAGAAAATTGGCTGCTAAATATTTGTCTAAAAACTTTGAGGTCATTCATGCCATGCGTGGTCGTGAAGAAAAAGAAACATTTACGGATTCTCGAGCGGCAGTAATTCGTGATATTAATGATATTAAAAATGCGGACATAATCTTAGTTAATGATACGGTTGAAGATTGCAGCATGATAGGAACATCTATGGAAGTGTTTTTGGCACACCAATTAAATAAGCCGATTATAGTATTCGGTCACGCACACGACAAAGATTATTGGCTCAATTATCATATACATCTGAGAACAGACAGCTTAGAAGAGGCGTGCAAAGTCTTAAAAAAGATGTTTATTTAAAATGAAAATCCCTCTCTTCAAACCTTATATTGGTAAAGAAGAAACAAATGCAATTTTGCGAGTTTTGAAGTCCGGAAAATTAAGCCGAGGAAAGGAGATTGAAAAATTTGAAGAAGAGTTTGCAAGATACACAAAGAAAAAATATGCGATAGCAGTTAATAGTGGAACAAGCGGTTTGCACCTTGCTGTACGTGCTATGGGATGGAAAATTGGAGATGAGGTTATCACAACTCCATTTAGCTATATTGCATCAGCTAATTCTCTTTTGTTAGAGGGAGTAAAACCCATATTTGTTGATATTGACCCCCTGACATTAAATATTGACACAACTAAAATTGAGGAAAAAATAACAACA
>Ga0172379_10000842_pt1 | contig 70343 bp, 60 predicted proteins | sample GrowelOW334metaG_FD_119756 | JGI IMG/M metagenome (GOLD analysis project Ga0172379, IMG submission 119756) | Groundwater microbial communities from an aquifer near a municipal landfill in Southern Ontario, Canada - Groundwater well OW334 metaG | ecosystem: Environmental > Aquatic > Deep...
AGAACGGTCAAACTGTGTAGATCATACACAAATTTAGTAAATTGCACCCTGTCATTCTCACATTGTGGCCAAATTTTTGGGTCCTCACTCGCAATGACGGTATGCTGTTGATTTTGTGAGGGTTGAGAGAAAGAGGCGGGTCATCAATTTTCGATAAAAGCAGAATTGCCGCCCGCCTCTTTCTCTCAACCCTCACCTCAAAAAAATGATCCGTCATTGCGAACACGAGGCACGAAGTGTGAAGCAATCTGAAGCATTACTTGAATCAAAAACTGTGCAGATTATATACAAATTTAGAGATATGCTCCTTATCATTCTCACAAAACGACCGAGAGGTACGGGTGGGAAGCAATCTATTCGCTCAAATCATAGGATACTTCTTAAAAATCTCCGTCGATTTCATCAGAATATCAACGTAATGCGCCCTTCGGTAGGCGTAAGGTTCCTTGCTTTTTGACATTGACAATTTTCCCTTGAAATCGTTGATGGTTTTGTACCCTTTGGCATCCATCCACTCTTCGAGGGTTTCAATCATCTGGGTAATGTGGGCTGCCTTGTTCTTGTAAACTGTGCTGACAACCTGAACGGAACTTGCACCGGCAAGCACCATTTTGATCACATCTGTTCCATCAGAAATGCCGCGGCTGGCACAAATATCGGCTTTGATATTGCCAAAAAGCAGACCGGCAAAACGCAGGGTGATCTGGTAATCTTTTTCGTGTGTGAGATCGAACGGAAAGAAGAACTCTTCGTTTTCGATGTTGATTTCAGGTTGGAAAAAACGGTTGAAAATCACGACACCTTCGGCCCCGGCTTTATCAGCCTGGGCAATAAAGTTGAGCGGATTCGCATAAAATGGAGAGAGTTTTACACTGATCGGAATCTTCACCAGCTTCTTCAATTTCTTCAGAATTGACAATTGATGTGATTCGATTTTGGCGCTATCACTCTTTGAATCAGTTGGTACATCGTAAAAATTGAGCTCAAGGCCTGCAATACCTGTCTTTTCCAATTGAACCGCATATTCTTCCCAAGATTGATCATAAATCGCATTGAGGCTCGCAAAGACAGGAATGTTTACCGTTTTGATCAGTTTTGTGAGGTTGTAAAGGTGTTCGCCTGCCCCGGCATGTTTGATTTCCGGGAAAATATTGCCCATCTCCGCATTTCGGTAGCTATATTCACCCACCTGGTCGTCCAGCTGAATCTGCTCCAGGTTAATTTGTTCTTCGAAAAGTGATCGGTACACAATTGCTGCAACACCGGCACGTTCAATTTTTTTGATAGCGCTGAGATCCTCAACAAGGCTCGAAGCCCCTAGAATAATAGGATTTTTTAACTCAACCCCCATAAATGTTGTTCTTAGATCTGCCATAATCTTAATAAGTTTAATCGTTGTTATTATTTGCCGTACGCGACCCCCTTCGAAAGAGGATGAAGAATTTTTTAACCTACCGGGAAAATATCAAAGCATGCTGTCCCATTTTTATTCGGATGTTCAATATTAGGCAATTTTGTTAAGTTTTCTTTTGGTACTCCTCTTTGATTTTATACGAATATGCCTTTTATTTTGTTAAGAAAACCGAAGTAAAAAATAGGGACAGGTTAGAAATAGATCAAAAGGTTCATTGACAGGGTAACTCCCACCATCACAATGGAAACCATTGTCATTAGTTTAATCAGGATATTTAGACTCGGACCTGAAGTATCCTTAAACGGATCTCCGACCGTATCGCCAATGACGGCGGCATTGTGACAGGCGCTTCTCTTCCCGCCGAGATTTCCCTCTTCAATGTATTTTTTTGCATTGTCCCAAGCCCCTCCGGCATTGGCCATGAATACTGCCAGGATGAATCCGGTAACAGTGCTGCCGAGGAGCAGACCCATGACTCCGGGAATCCCAAAGATAATACCTACTGCGATTGGAATTAAGATGGCCAGGAGGGAGGGAACAAGCATCTCTTTTTGTGCAGCTTTGGTCGAAATTTCTACGCATTTGGCATAATCGGGTTCGGCCTTTCCTTCCATGATTCCCAATATTTCGCGGAATTGCCTTCGCACTTCGTCCACCATTTTTTGTGCCGCGCGTCCTACTGCATTCATTGTCATGCCGCAAAAAAGAAAGGCCGACATTCCTCCGATAAATGCGCCAACCAGCACCAATGGATTCATGAAAGTTACATCAAAGGCCGCCAAAACATCAATCAGGGTCCCTTCTTTGAGTTTAGCTGTCAAAGCATGATCCGGATGAAAGTTGACCATTCCAATACGGGCTTCTTCCAAAAATGAAGCCAGCAATGCCAGCGCGGTCAATGCAGCCGAACCAATAGCAAATCCTTTACCGGTAGCGGCAGTGGTATTTCCCAACGTGTCGAGGGCATCGGTACGTTTTCGCACCTCAGCACCCAATTTGCTCATTTCTGCATTTCCTCCCGCATTGTCAGCGATAGGTCCGTATGCATCGGTAGCCAGTGTAATTCCAAGTGTTGAGAGCATTCCAACCGCGGAAATGGCAATACCATAAAGACCCATGCTAAAATCTTTCATGTGCCAGCCTGCCGCAAAGCCAAAAGAGAGAATGATTGCGGCCCCAACGATCAGTACAGGAAATGCCGTCGACATCATTCCGGTTCCAATACCTGAGATAATAACGGTAGCAGCGCCGGTTTTGGAGGCGGCTGCAATTTTTCGGGTTGGACTGTACGATGAGGAGGTATAATATTCTGTGACTTGCCCGATCCCAATACCAGCAAGCAATCCGGCGATCATGGCCATCCAGATACCTGTATAATTGGGCAGTTTCAACCAGTACAAAATCACCCAGGAGAGAACCGCAATACCAACCGCGGCACTGTTAACACCTATGCCCAGCGCCCTAAGCAGTTGTTTTTGGGAAGCTCCCTCTTTGGTCCGTACCAAAAAAATTCCCATGATCGAGAGTATGGTACCAACGGCAGCAATCAGCATCGGTGCAATCACCGCTTTGAATTGCATGTTGACACCCATAGCGGCGAATCCGGCTGCCCCCAATGCTGCGGTCGAGAGAACCGCACCGCAATAGGATTCATACAGATCGGCCCCCATTCCGGCAACGTCGCCAACATTGTCGCCAACATTGTCGGCTATGGTGGCAGGGTTCCGGGGATCATCTTCCGGGATGCCAACCTCTATTTTGCCAACCAGGTCCGCCCCAACATCGGCGGCTTTGGTGAAAATACCTCCACCAACCCTGGCAAAAAGCGCCTGTGTGGAGGCACCCATTCCGAAGGTCAAAGTGGTGGTGGTGATGATATTCAGATTGGAGCCATCGAGCGTTGCACCGGCCGGATAGATCGAATTCAGGATGATAAACCATGCAGATATGTCGAGCAAGGCCAGCCCAACCACTACCAAACCCATGACGGCGCCACTTCTGAATGCCACTACCAGCCCTTTGTTCAATGACTGATTGGCAGCGTGGGCGGCACGCGCAGAGGCATAGGTTGCAGTCTTCATTCCAAAAAAACCGGCGAGACCTGAGAAAAAACCCCCTGTTAAAAATGCAAATGGCACGAATGGATTTTGAATCCTCAGGCCATAAGCCAGAAAGGCGAAGAAGAGTGCCAGAAAAATAAAGACAAGGGTTACAATTTTGTACTGCTGACGAAGATATGCCATCGCGCCTATCCGTACATGTTTGGCAATTTTTTTCATCAAATCGGTCCCTTCACTGTAGCCCATCATGTCACGGTAGAAATAATAGGCAAAACACAACGCCACAATCGAAGAGATTGGGATCACCCAAAAAATTGGATCAATCATATCATTATTGATTTGTTAATTATTGAATATAAGCTAGATAAGTAATCAGGAGGAGCCCAAATCAATCTCAAAGGTGTCGAAAAAATATTAATAATCCAGATGTTCAATATTAAGATAACATTAATTCATATACGGTTGATATATAAATGTATATAAATATTTGAATGTTCATTTTGATGATTATGTTGTTGCCATTTGATCCGCATTTTTCATTGCGTAAAAAGCGTGGGATTAATCAAACGGACAATGAAAATTTGTTGGGATTTTTTAATTTTGAAACACGAACCAACAAGGGCCATCTGAGTTTTTCCAATTCAATCAATTGACAATTAACTATTTTATCCATGAATAAACTGAAGCGGTTTTTGCTTTATGTGGTACTCTTTATTTTTGCTGTTGTATTGGCAATGAGTTCTTTGTATGGCTATTTTGCCTACCGGAACAATCAACCTTTCGGGCAACTGAAAACCTCCTTCGAACCAGGTAAATTGGGTCAAAATGTAGTACCTTTCATCGGGACGGGCGGTTATTACTGGGTATGTGCAAATAATTTCCCAGGGGCCTCCATGCCTTTTGGGGTGGTTCGATTGATCCCAACAAAACGGAATTTTCATCCAGTGTAAAGAGTTTCGGAACCTTTGCCGGCAGGTATGGCGGGATCAAAGTGTACCTGTTTGGACGGTTTGACCGTGCCTATTCGAAATCGGTAATCCTGGAGGGGAGAAGCCTGCCGACAGGCCAGACGCGGGGATCGGGAAAGAGCCTGGGTGTTGATTTTCAATTTGACAATAATGGGCGACCCATAGGCCTGAGAATTGGTATCTCCCATGTAAGCATCGAAAATGCCAGGCAGAACCTGGAAACGGAAACATGCGGATTAAGCTTTGAGGCATTGGTGGAGAATGGCAAGGGCAAATGGGAAGAGAAGTTCGCCCTGATTGAACCGGAGTTTGACAATAGAAAGAGCAAAACGATTTTCTATACAGCACTTTATCGATCATTTCAAATGCCTACCCTTTTCCAGGATGTGAACGGCGATTATTTCGGATTTGACAAAAAAGTGCACAAAGCTGAAGGATACAAGATACTCGACCATAAATACGATGTAAATGCCGAGGGGGTTGATGGAAATGACGACGGCGCAACCCTCTCCTCGTGGTATCTTTTTGCCTCGTTGGGACTATATCCAATTGCAGGTTCCGTTTATTATGAGTTGGGGGCACCGATATTTAAAAATGCGGCCATTCATCTAGGTGACAAAATCCTCGAAATTAAAACTGAAAACTTTTCTGCAAACAACAGATATGTATCGAAAATCTGGCTCAATGGAAAACTTTTGAATGGTTTCAGGCTCAGTCACAGTGAGATAGTCAATGGTGGGGTTTTAAAGTATGAGATGAGTTACCTGCCGGTCCGATATGTTAACAAAAAATAACAACTACTACTATTCTTCAGGTCCATTAAGCAATATTCATTTTAGTAATGATGAAATTTTAACCCATTCCTATGTTAATTTGCTTGTTTTCGAAATATTTTAAAATATATTCGCAAAATATCATCTATTAAGGATTTTTAACTAATATTGTATAGTTTTAGTCTAAATTGGTTACTTTTAATACCTATGGAGCTACTTTTTTTAACTGTCAAAACAGTATTTGAGTTAAATTTCCTTGGGTTTCACACCAAGTTATAACGTAATAACTAACCACTTGTTCTTTTCGCCGCGCTTGAATTCTAATAACAACTAAAATAAGTACTTGATTTTCTAATAATTAATTCTAAATGTCATTCTATGAAAAGAAAATTTAAATTAGCCGGCTTGCTATTTTTAGGGATGATTCTTTTTGTTACCTGCAAAAAGGAAACACCCCTTCCGACAGCCTCTTTTACTTACTCGGTCACTGGTAATACGGTTACTTTTTATGCCCAGGTTACCAACGACAGTAAATATGAGTGGAATTTTGGAGATGGAAGTTACATCAATACCATTCACTCCCCAGTTCATTCTTATTCTTCCTATGGAGTCGATTATAACGTCAGTTTGACAATCATTGGTCCGGGCGGTTCTACCACAGTCACAGGTAAAGTTACTATTCCACCCAAAACCAAGATGCAGCTTCTCACTGGCGGTGTTGCAGGTTCTACCAGCAGTAAAAAATGGAGGCTCAGCTCTTCGGCTCCTTCCTTCCTTATTACCGCTGCGACATCCAATTTCCAACCTACTGTAAAAGACTATCCCGGTAGTGTACTGGGCGCTGTCGGATTGGCAATGGTCTATACGGATGAGTTCATATTCAAGGGCGATGGTTCTTTGACCATTAATTCCAAAGGTGGAGGAATTTTTGCAGGTTATGTTTATTGTCTGGCAACAGGTACCCCGATTGTTCCGAATGCTGATGCAGCAGGAGCCGGTTTAGCTTATGCCAAACCATTCGTAACCCCTCCCGGGGCAACTTTTGCAATCAACGAGGGCAAGAATTTCACATTAACGACCACCCTCGATGGAAAAACGCCACTGACGACAACTTATCCCAATGTCACTACTTTGAGTTTTACCAAAGGAGGTTTTCTTGGAGTTCTCGACTTCAAGAGTGAGTGCATCATCCAACAATTGTCCGATACCAAAATGGTCGCGAATGTATTTGTCTCTACCGTTTATCCAGGTTTGATCGGTACGCCGAATATGGCATTGACCCTGACATTTGAAGTAGCCCCATAATTGGTTATGGGGTGAGCATGAGAATGTCTGGCCCTGATTTCCCAAATGTGAAATAAAAATAGAATTTAGAATAATTACAACTAACAAAAATTATTTATGATGAAGAGAAAAATGCTTAAAGCAATGTTTCTGTGCATTTTAATGGTTGTATCAAGCGGCCTGTTTGCTCAAAATATTGTCACAGGTAATGTCAAGGATGATATCGGGCAAACTTTGCCGGGTGTCAGTGTCGTAGTTAAAGGAACAACCATCGGTACTGTGACTGATATAAATGGAAAATTTTCGTTGTCGGCCCCTGCCAATGCCACGTTGTCCTTCTCTTTCGTCGGCATGCAGACGAAGGAGGTAGCGATCGGGAGTTCACGAAAGATAGATGTTATCATGGTTGCAAGCACCATTGGCGTCGATGAGGTGGTTGTCACAGCGCTTGGTATTTCACGCGAAAAGAAATCGCTGGCCTATTCTGTTTCGGAAGTTAAAGGCAATGAATTAACCAAGGGAGCAGGTTCAAACGTGCTTAAATCACTGGATGGCCGTGTGAGCGGGGTCAATTTCACCCAATCGAGCTCCGATCCTGCAGGCTCCGTTTTTGTTACAATCCGCGGGGCGACCAGTCTGAACATATCTCAATCAACTGCAAGTAGTCAGCCGCTTTTTGTCATAGATGGTATTCCTTTGGGAAGGACAACTGTCGATAACAGGAATGGAGCCGACTTTGGGAACCTGCTGTCTCAATTGAATCCGGAAGATATTGAGAGTATCTCCATCCTGAAAGGTGCCAGCGCTGGTGCCCTTTATGGTTCTGCTGCCGGTAACGGGGTTATCATGATCACTACCAAATCCGGTAGGGGCGGTAAAAAGGGGATAGGGGTTTCTGTTAATACTTCGCTGATGTGGGACAAACCTTTTAATTTCTTTGCCACCCAACTACTTTATGGAGATGGTATCCGTGCCTCCTCCATCTACACATCCGGTTATGATTGGGGTGCAAAATTTTCCGATTTTACGAATGCACCAATCGATGCATACAATACTTTGACACAAAGGATGGAGACAAATCTGTTTGCACCTACGAAGGAAAACAGGCTTCAGGAGTTTATGCAAACAGGTGCAACCCGTAACTACAATGTAAGTGTAACAGGTAACTACAAAGAAGGGGTATTTCGCTTCTCTATAGGTAAAATGTCCAATGTAGGGGTAATGCCCAATAATGAAACCGAACGCATGAATGCCAGCCTGAACGCAGAGTACAACATCACCAAAAAGTTGAAGATCTCTGTAAACAGTAGCTATATGGGACAATTTACACCCAACAAAACCTCTTCCAACAGCGATGTAATTGAAGAGATGACCATGGATTTTTTGGGTCGCCTACAACCCATCAAAGAGATGAGGACCGTTTGGAAAACAGGTTTTGAAGGACAATTGCAAAATGCACCTTTCTACAAACCCGATGGTACGCCAATGTTGGACAACCCATACATGTATGCCTATTCGGAGATCAACACATACCGGAAAGACAACTTCTTCGGCAAGGCCCAGTTGGATTGGGAAATTGTAAAATCCCTTAAATTCATGGTTCGTTCTGGTATTGATTACAACGGTGACAATTATGAATACAAAAGGGCCAAGGACTTTGTAGATAGCAACAAAAGGGACGGTAAATATTCTGTTTCCCAAGGGAACGGACTTAGCGTGCAAAATGATTTAATGTTGGTTTGGAACAAGGAGATCGGAAAATTCACAACCAATGCAACTGCAGGATATAACTATGCATATAGCAACTCTTACAGTTATTCAGCCAACGCAGAAAAACTGGTAAGGGTAAATGATTATTCGTTGGGAAATGCCGTAGCCGGGACATTGACCTCGGGCAGTGGCTGGGGTACTGGTAAATCCCATAGTGTATATGCTACCGGACAAGTTGGTTATGGAAATCAGATATTTGTAGATGTATCAGGACGTTATGACAAAAGCGGTATTTTGGAAGAAGATAAGAACCACCATTTCTATCCATCTGCTTCTTTAAGCTGGTTGCCTTCTACAACATTCAAATTGCCTGAAGTTATCAGCATGCTGAAATTTAGGGCCGGTGTAGCACAAGTGGGCCACGGAATTGGAACACCGCGTAGTAACAATACCTTTAATTTTAGTCCTATTGATTACGGTACGGCAAAAATCGTCAATATTGGCGGATCATTGGTTGACCCAAAGATCAAGGCAGAGGTTACAACATCATACGAAGGCGGATTTGATCTTTCATTGTTTAAGAACCGTGTTTCTGCTGAGTTCACAGTTTATAAGAAAGTACACGAAAACCAACAGGGTGCAATTCCAACATCTCCCGGTATTGGATATGGAGGTATGTTAACCAATGTAGGTACAGTTGAAGCAAACGGTTACGAAGTCTCCCTAAACCTGGTGCCGGTACGCACCAAAGATTGGAACTGGGACCTTGGTTTCAATTTTAGTCAGGTTACCTCAAAAATTACAGAACTCTCCAAGGAGTATGTTCCCAACGGACAAACATTCTATGGCAATGGACCGAACATCGATCTGCGGTTAGCTCAGGGTGAGCGTATCGGAACAATGTGGGCGCACCAGGTATTCACTACCATGCCTGCCACCAGCAAGTATGCCGGTATGATCGTATTGGACAACAACGGTGAGTGGAAATATTCAAATGCTGAGAAAGACCGTCAATCCATTGGCAATTACAACCCCGATTTTATTTTGGGTGCACACTCTTCACTCAAGTGGAAAAATTTCAGGTTGGGTCTTGTCGGAAGTCTCAGGATGGGAGGTAAATACATCTCAGATATCGAGCGTCGCGCTGTAACGGACGGACACTCCTTGTTGACCATTGGGGACAAAGTCAACGGACCGAACCCTTGGACAGTCGGTGGACGTGATGCGGAAACAGGCGGTTTGCCATGGCCAGACGCAAGTAAGATGCCTTACCCTCAACAGGCAGGATTGGTGGCAACTTATGCGATGTACGGAACCCCTGTTCCGATCAGTGATGCCTGCTACTTTAAAGGGGTATGGTTAAAACCAGGTGGAAACCCTGCAAACGATGCAGACTATATTGTAAACGGAGCCGATCCGTTACAGACATTCTACGCTGTTCCCGGATTGATCCTGGGGGCTCAATACTGGAGTTTCCCGCAATCACTACTGCGCGATGCAACCAACTTTAAGCTGAAAGAGATCACCTTTGATTACACCATCCCAAATAAATACACCTCCAAATATAAAGTAGAGAATATTGTGGTTGGATTTGTTGGCAGGAATATCTTTCAATGGAATGCTGCCGATAAATATGTTGATCCGGAATCAGCATTCGGAGGGATTGGTCAAAACCAGGGAGTCGTCGGCAAGGCCCTGCCTTCCATAGCATCATATGGTTTCAAAGTATCGTTTGATTTTTAATGTATAAATTATTGCAAATATGAAAAAACAGATATACATATTACTCCTGACACTCTTTGCCCTGACAGCCTGTGAAAAACAGCTGCTCAGACAAGACGAGTTGTTACAAAAACGTGATGCATTGGAGTCAGCCACACCCAATTTGTTATTATCCTCAATCATCCAACAATGCGCTTTTGCTTACCAGGGTGAAGGAGGTGTGGGCAATAGGACACTCTCTGTAACTGTTCAATACATGCAGGGCAACAGAAGTTCCGACGATAATATCCACAAAAGTTTCACCAAACCCAAAAGTGATTTGTATGGGATAACACCGCCTATCAAACTGATCCAGGCTGCAATTGCCGATGTACACAAACTGGGATTAAAGAATTATGAGGGGATATTCCTGATTTTTAAATCATTGATGTGGTCGACTGCAACTGATTTGTATGGGGATATTTATTATACGGAGGGATTACGCGGACAAGAGGGCATTCTATTTCCCAAATTTGATGAACAGAAAAGTATCTATCCTGCCCTGATTAAGAATCTCAAAGATGCAACTCAATTGTTGACAGAGGGAACCGAACCGATCGATAAAACCTCCGATATACTTTATGCGGGGGATAAATCGAAATGGATCAAGTTTGCCAATTCACTTCGTCTCAGGTTGTTGATGAGGGCGAGCAAAAACCTTTCCGGAGCTGCTAGCGAGATTGCTGCCGTTGCAGCCCTTCCGTTAATCAGTACGCTTGCTGAAAATGCCTCCATTCCTTACCTCGCCGGCGACAGGTCCCTTAACTGGCCGATGTCATACGATGGATACCAGGACAATTTCCAGATTTATAGGCCGTGCAAAACGTTGGTTGACAGTTTAAAGGCGCTGAACGACGATCGTCTGAAAGTTTGGGTAGCCCCAATCGAAAAACCATGGACCAATGTCGCCAGCCAGAATGGGACGACAGTCAGCACAACTGATCCAAACGGGTTTGCCTATAATTCAACCTGGGAGTACATCGACCGAAGCAAGGCCGGAATCAGGGGAGCCGCAAGTTTCATTGTGGATTCACTCACACTTTATGCCGGATATACCGCCGGTATGTATGAAAATGTATTGGCGGCAAATGGCAGTTACGACTTCCCAACGACTATCTGGAACTATAAAATATCCCGGTTCTCAATGCTATTGAATACAAAATCCCATTCGCTACTGAAAGCGTGTATGCTCCAGGCCGATGAGGTGCAATTCTTATTGGCAGAGGCTTCTGTTAAAGGTTATATTTCTACTGGAACTGCTGAAACTTATTATAAAAATGGGGTAACATTGGCATCAAGCAGGTGGGGAGTAACCATTCCCGCTAACTATTTCTCCAACCCCAGGGCAGCGTTCCCTACAAATGGAACAAGCAACCAGAAATTGGCCAAAATTGCCATGCAAAAATGGCTTGGGCATTTCTTAATGGGGGTTGAGGCATATGCCGACCACAGAAGGACAAGGCTACCGGCATTCGAATTCAATGGTGAATTGGCAAATGGACTCCACCTGTTCCCATTACGGTTCAGGTATCCTGAAACTGAGATGGCCAACAATGCCAATAATTACCAGAATGCAATCGCTAAATTGGACAAAGGCGATACCGAATACTCAAAGATGTGGCTACTTCAATAAGCCAAGCAATTATTTGAAATAAGTTAAAGCCATGGAGCAAATCGATTCAATACGATCAAGCTCCATGGCTTTATCAATTTAGAACAGGTCTAATTTTATTAACATTAATTAACGCTTAACTATTTGTGTATGATGTAGTTTAGTCTGATATTCGAACGGCAATTATTTTTTCGCCAGGAATTATAAGTGTCAGACTATTAACAATATACGAATTTTTTTAAATCAACTATTCATGAGAATTCTATTATTATCAGTATTATTTACATTTCTACTTTCTCAACCGGGGTTTTCAGCGGACAAAAAGCAGGTAACTCCTGAAACAGCGCTGCAGGCCTATCTTCACAATGGTGATGCATCTTTCAAATGGGAACTTAAGGAGAAACAAAAGGCAGTGGGGTTAACTTATTACCGTATCGAGTATACTTCGCAAACGTGGCAAACCATTCATTGGACCCACGATCTAATGCTGATGGTTCCGGATGATTTGAAATTCACTGATGCCCTCTTGTTCATCACAGGTGGAAGCAATAAAAATGAAAAGCCCAATTCCCACAAATTCAATGATGAACTTGCCTTGGAATTCGGTCGCATGGCCAAAGTTGACAAAACAATCATAGCGATACTCTGGCAAGTGCCAAACCAGCCATTATATAACGATCTAACCGAAGATGCCCTGATTTCAAGAACGCTGCACAATTTTCAGGGCGACCACGATTTCAACTGGCCACTTCTTTTTCCGATGACCAAAAGTGCTGTTCGCGCGATGGATATTGTCCAGGGGTTTTCCAAAAAACAGCTGAACCATAAGGTCAAAGGGTTTGTGGTATCCGGCGCTTCCAAAAGAGGATGGACCACATGGCTCACCGGGGCCAGCGACAAACGTGTTGTTGCCATCGGCCCAATGGTTATCGACATGCTGAACATGCCCGTCAACATCCCTTACCACAAGGTTGTATGGGGCGATTACAGCATTGAAATTGAAGACTATGTCAAACTTGGATTGGCGCAACAAATCGGGGACAACGATGGCAAAAGCAACGAACTGGTTAAGATGATCGATCCATATTCATACCGCAAAACCCTGACCATGCCGAAAATGCTTTTCATGGGAACCAACGACCCTTACTGGCCTGTTGATGCGGTAAAGAATTACATTGATGACATACCCGGGAACAACCACATTTGCTATACACCCAATGCCGGTCACGACCAGGGAGACAAAAAAAGGGCCTTTGCTACTTTGAGCGCATTTCTGGGCAATACGGTAAGTAAGAACAAATATCCGATCTGTGATTACACCATTTCTGAACAGAACGGGAAGATTACTGTTACCGTCAAGACCACAGCAGATAAACTGGTGGATGCTTCGCTCTTCTCGACAACCTCGCCAAATCAGGAGTTTAGGGATAAAAAATGGAATTTTGTCGGATTGAATGCCGGAAAGAAGCCTGTTGTAGAAGTCGCTGTGGATTACCCAAAATCAGGATTCAAAGCCTTTTATGTTGAGCTCAAATACAAATCCCCGTTTGGTGAAGATTTCACCCAGTGTACCAGAATGTTTGTAGCTTCGGACAAACAAGTTCTGTTGAGGGGAAAGTTATGAGCTATGAGTTATGAGATTTAGGCCCATTGAACTTTGATAATTATTGATAACAAAAGTTTTCTGCGATCTTAGCGTCTTCCTTTGCGAACTTTGCGTGAAAATAGAGTTCGAAATTTCACGCAAAGTTCGCAAAGAGAGGAATCGCAAAGAAGACGCAAAGAATTTCTACCTAATTATTTAGATGGCATGAAAAAAATTCTGTACATATTTATAGCTTTAATAGTTGTAATTGGTTTACTTTTCCTGGCTTCAACGGGTTCAGTGAAGGATGAACCCTTCATGAATTCGGCCTATTTTAAGAAGACCATGCTACGGGTTGATAGCCTGAAGAGAGTCGAAACTGCTGTCAGAGATACGGTTTTGGCCGGATTTTCCAAAGTCAGTATCACACCAACCATCAATAATCCGACCGATGATGCTGTCAATGGTAAATTCCTCAACGTGCCTCTCGCTGGGTTTGGAAACCGCAAGGGGAAGCCGGCGACCGGAGTCCATGACAGCCTTTTCGTTAGATCGGTGGCCTTGAAAGTGGGGTCGAAACTGATGGTTTTCGTTGGTGCCGATCTGTTGATTATGCCTCCCAATATCATCGATCTGGCAACAATTGAATTTGCAGCCAAGGGCATATCCAGGGACCAGCTGCTTTTCTCCGCAACCCATAGCCACTCCAGTGTAGGAGCCTGGGGGCCGGGTTTTATCGGAGAGCAGTTTGCCGGAAAGGCCAATCTTGCGATTCAGCAGTGGTTGGTTAACCGCATTGTAAGTGCTGCTGAAATTGCGATCAAGGATCTTTCAAAATCGCGATTGACATCAGGATGTTTTGATGCTGCCGGATTTACCAGAAATCGGTTCATTGGGGAACTGGGCACCAAAAACAACGACTTTTCCTATATCCTTCTCGATCAGAAAGGAAAGAGAAAAGCCGTTATAGGTACTTTCTCTGCCCATGCGACCACCCAGGGCGCCGGAAACATGGAATTTAGCGGCGACTATCCAGGCTACTGGGAACGAAAAATGGAGGCCAACTCCTTTGATGTAGCCCTTTTCTGCGCCGGATCGATCGGAAGTCAGAGTCCATCAGGGAAAGGGAAAGGATTTGAAAGTGCCCGCTACATCGGCGAATCACTGGCAGATAGTCTGATCAAGAGGTTACCAGCCTCTGCTTACCAGGAAACATCCACCCTGTCGGCTGCCACTTTGCGGGTGACATTGCCGGAATACCACATGCGGTTGACAACCAAAATAAATATGGCTACATGGTTGAGTAATAAATTGATGCCAGTGCCACAAAATGTCTTTTTTCAGGCTGTAAGAATTGGAAAACTGATCTGGATTTCCGCTCCCTGCGATTTCAGTGGAGAGTTAGCGCTCCAGATAAAAAATGCCCTCTCAGCCAAAGGATTCGATGCGGTGGTTTCGAGTTTCAACGGTAGTTATGTGGGCTACATCGTTCCTGGCAGGTATTTCTACATGGACGAATATGAACCCAAACTGATGGGATGGTTTGGACCAACCATGGGAGATTACTCCATGGATTTGATCAGGCATTTGACAGATATTGTTGGAAAATAATTTTTCACCACAATAGGCACATAGGTCACAATAGATTCTATGTGTTCTATGTGCCTACTGTGGTGAAATTCAAAATCCAAATATTCATATAACTATTTAATAGTTAATCGAATGAAAAATTTTAGACGATTACTGAAGATTATTAAGAATTTATTTCTGACTTTGATAGGGCTTTTGTTGATAGGATTGCTTGTGGTTTTTGCCAAACCAATGTGGAGGCATTGGGTCACATATCCAAACAATCAGAAGCAGGTAGAGGCTTTTGCGCTGAGAAAGAAGGAGTGCCCTGATGTAACAGGATTAAAAATTTACCGGGGAGTGATGCATCTGCATAGCTACTGGTCGCACGACAGCAAAGGGACCATTAACGATCTGGTTGATGCTGCAAAGCTTCGCAACATCAATTTCATCTTTTTGACTGACCATCCGCATGGAAACCTAGATTCTTTTCCAAGGGGTTATAGCAGAGGATTATACGATGGCGTATTGCTCGAACCTGGCAGTGAAAAACAGGGTTTCGATGCTTGGCCGTTGAAGGACGGAGTGGTGAACTGGAACGCAAACAAAGATTCGGTATCGAAGCAGATAGTTTCCAATGGGGGTATTGTCTTTTATGCACATACGGAGGAGCCGCACAATTGGGCCAATCCATGGTACCAGGGGATGGAGATTTATAATTTTCATACTAATGTAAAGCTGAAAACTTCCACATGGCCTATTCTGACTGACTTCCTGATTAATGGGAGCAAATACCGCGCCTGGGCTTACCGGACTATCTTCCATCGGCAAACCGGGATCCTGGCCCATTGGGACTCAATCAATATTCAACGTAAAATTGTCGGTTTCTCGGCAGTTGATGAACATGAGAATGTCAATTTCAGGGCCAGGTACACCAAGGATGGCCGTATCCAGTTGATGGGAATCGACACGAAACCTGTCGGTATCTATAAGGTATCCTTTTGGAACAAATGGTTGCTTGACACCCCCGACAAAGATGGATGGATTTTCAAATGGATGCTGGTAAATACCTACGAGACATCTTTCAATAATTCTGTCAATTATCTCTTTGCCGATTCCCTTAATTTGAATAACATTTCGCATCATATTGTTGAAGGACACCACTTCACTGCCTTTAAGTTTCTGGCCGATGCCACCGGATTTTGTTATTACGGAGCGGGCCCGGATGGTTCGATGAAAGGTATGATGGGTGATTCAATCAAGGTCGCCGATCTGAAACAACTGAAAGCAATCTCACCCTATCCCGGTCGTTTTGCCCTGATCAAAGATGGTAAGACGCTCGAAGTTACTGATGGTGAAACTTATCAATATACATTTGACAAACCGCTCTCCAAAGGCGCTTATCGCATCGAAGTCGAGGTGAAGCCGGGCGATGAGTGGCAACCATGGATCTATACAAATCCTATTTATCTTTACTAAGCTAAAAGGATAAAGTGGACCCCGTGAAATTAATTTAGAATGGCTAAGGTTTTTTAGCTTTTTTGAATCGCTGCAACTTAAGAGATTGGCTTTATGCTTATAAATATTTTTTTTTCACAAAAATCTCGATTAAAGCGTTTTCACTTTATCCTTTTGACTTTATCCTTTATCCTTTTTTTCAACCAGCACGTTCTTAATTAACTATATTTAATTTTAAATTACCATGAGACTACTACTTATTGCATTACTTGTATTGTTTTTGGCTCCTGCACAGGGGCAGACTTTAAAGGCCGGTGCCGCCATGAGGGACATCACGCCCGATCACCTGATCCCGATTTCCGGGGGAATGGGAACTCCTGAAATGCCTACCGGATGGCAGGGTAAGCTGACAGTCCGAGCCTTTGTTATTGAAAAAGGAGCGACCAAAATTGCCATCGTAGGTGTAGACAACATCGGTTGGCCTGCTTTTCTTGGAGACCGTTCACGTAAGCTGATCAAGGGAATTGCCCCTGAAAATGTACTGATCGGTGTTACCCATGCCCACAGTTGTCCGGATGCTTATGGATTTACCGATGAAAAGGGGAATACTGCTGCCGACATGAAATACCTCGAATGGTGCGTCAAACAGATTGCAGATGCAGTCAATGAGGCAATTGCCAAACTCGAACCGGCTTCCATCCGGACGGCGGTTGGCCAGGCCAAAGGACAGATTGCTTACAACTACTACGCACCAAAGTTGTATGATCCACGTATGGGTATTATCCAGGCCATCGCGATTTTAGGGAAAAATGCAGGCAAACCCATTGCCACACTGGTCAATTATGCCACACATCCTGAAATTCTGGGTACCGGACGCAAATTGATCAGCCCTGACTTGGCCGGACCTCTTTATGACCGCGTTGAATCAAAAGTCGGCGGTATGGCCATCTTCATGAACAGCGCTCAGGGCGGAATGGTTACCGCGGATACCAGGGTCGATACCAAAGTGGATGGCGGTAAGGAAAACAACAACTGGGAAGAGTGTATACGAATAGGCACCCTGATGGCAGATGAAGCCTTGCGAATCATTGAACCCGCAAAAGCAGATGCAGATGCGAATATTTATTGTGCCTCAAAAACAATCAAATTCCCTATCGATTCAGAAAAGATGAGGTTCGTACTGCAACATTCACCTCTTGCTGCTGAATTTGCAAAAAGCGGTGATTTCTCTTCCATTACTACCAGGTTGAACCTTTTGAACATTGGGAAGGCCCAGATTCTTACCATTCCCGGCGAAGCCCTGCCAAATATTGGGTTTTACGTAAAAAGAAAGATGAATACCGAACAGCCAATGCTTTTCGGCCTGACCAACGATGCTTTCGGATACATGCTGACAAAAGAGGATTTCGGTGGTTTTGAGCGCTACAGCTATTGCAGCCGTACCTCTTTGGGCGAAATGACCGGGTGCATCTACGAGGATGAGGCGCTCAAGTTTGCAAAAGAGTGTCCTGCCCCGACCAGGTAAGAATTGGGAAATGCGACGAGTGGACGACTTGGGCGCCTGGGACGAGTCAAGCACCGCTCCCTGAGCGTAGCCGAAGGGTAAAGTGGGAAGCAAATCGGGTCCCCGAGCGAAGCCGAGGGGTTCTGGGAATTGGAACGTGAAATTTGGAAATGCGACGAGTGGACGACTTGGAAGACTGAGACGAGTCAAGCATCGCTCCCTGAGCATGTCGAAGGGTCAAAGGAGTTCAAATTGTCTCCATTGTCCATCGAATCAAGTACTCCAAATTCTCTCTCTGTAACTCAGTGTAATTATTAAGAAATACTACTACAAATGAAATTAACAAAATCTCTGTTTGGAGCCATATTGCTCTTCATCACATTGATCGGATGCAAGTCATCCGATCCGCTACCCAAAATTGTTCAGCTTACCCATGGCACATATAACCACGATCTGGATAACAACGACAACTTTTCGCCCGATGGGAAGTGGCTCGCATACGATACCCGGACCGGCATCGGGGGAATCGGTGGTTCCCCTTCCGTCGAGCGGGTCAATGTTGAGACAGGCAAGGTGGAAGAACTTTTTGTGGTGAAGGACAATCGGTCATGGGGCCCGGGTGCGGGCGCCGTCAGTTATCATCCTACAGAAAACAGGGTTATCTTTATTCATGGATTGGCCTTTTGCAGTGAGAAAAACCCTTACCAGCAGTGGAAACGCACCGGTACCATGGTAAACGACACCCAACCGAATGTACCGGTTCAAATGGATGCAAGGGATGTTACCTTGCCCTATACCCCAGGTGCATTGAGAGGAGGCACCCATCGCCACGAATGGAGCAAGGATGGGAAATGGGTTGGTTATACCTACAATGATGCCATTATGAAGGTATTGGAGGATTCTACCGGCATTTTGTGGAATTTAAGAACAGTAGCTGTCTCAACAAAACTCAAACCAGTGACCGTTGATCATAGCGGAGAGGGCGAAAATCTGAGTGGCGAATATTATAGTGTTGTGGTAGTTAGAGTTGTTCCAAATCCTCATCCCGGAAGTGATGAAATCAGTAATGCTGCCTCCGATAGTTGGGTGGGTACCGGAAGTTATGTGAAACAGGACGGCAAAAAACAGGTGGCAAGGGCATTTCTTGGCAAAGTACGAAGCAAAAACAATCAGCCGGTGGATGAGTTGTTCGTAGCAGACATTCCCGATTCTATCAATGTGCCGGGAGAATTTGGCCCGCTGGAGGGTACCCCTTCGACCTTTCCAATGCCACCCAAAGGCACTGTTCAGCGTAGGTTGACTTTCACCGCCGAAACGGCCCATCCCGGGTGCGGGGGAGTTGTGCGTTCCTCTTCCGATGGAAAATGGATAGCCTATATGGCTGCCGATGCGAAGGGCAAGCAGCAAATCTTCCTGATTTCGCCGGATGGCGGAAAATCATGGAAAATTACCGAACACCCGGCAGGCGTCCAAAGTTGTGTTCGATGGAGCCCGGATAATAGATCCGTCTGTTACCAAAGTGAAAACAGCATTGTGGTATGCAAAATCTCGGATGAACCTTTTGAAAAGAGATTTCAGCGGATTACCCCAGTCAGCAAAGAGGAGCTGTCTAACATCGTTTGGTCGGCAGATGGGAAAACCATTGCCTTCAACAGGCCCATTAAGGCTGAGGGAGCGAAAGATGTCTGGAAACAGATTTTCTATGTAAAAATTAAATAGGAAGTTAAGTTATCATTCCCTCCAGAAACGAACAATAAGTTTGCTCTTTTCAGTTTGAAGATGATCTCTTTTTCAGTTCCTCCGGGCTAAGTGTGATCAAATGTCCAATTTGTTTTCCGCCGCGAAAAGTCACTACCCGCACGGTTATCGGTCCTTCAGTAAGTACAATTGGTTTGGAATATTTTGGTGAATATTTACCTGGCATCGATTCGTCAATCGTATAGATGATATCAAGATCCGGCGCTTCTGTTTCCATCCTGAGGGTCATCTTTCCGTCTTTAACACTGACCTTAATAATGGCATCGTAAATTGCCGACGAATAATTAACACCTTCTATATCGACTCGATTAAATTCGTTTTCAACACGTCGGATAAAACTAGTCCAGTTTTTTGAGGCATCCGGCGACCATAGATCTTCTGCCATTGCCCATCCACGTGGCCAGATCATGTATTCAGCCTGATACAGGGTTTCCACCTGTTCGGTCCAAAGGAGCCCTTCGCCGCCAAGAACTTGTTTTTCCTCAATTCCTTCAAGAACAGGGTTAAAACTATAGACTTTCTTTAACCTTAAATTGTCATAAATCCAGGGTTCAATTGTCTTCTCACCCTGGTTAAGGTTAAAGAATCCGGATGATGTAGGTGTCAAAACAACAGGATGCCCCATTTTTGCCGCCTCTATCCCTACTTTGTCACCGTGCCAGTTCATCACGATTGTTTCAGGATCAAGGTGTCCCGGAAGAATCTCATCCCAACCAGTCAGTTTTTTACCTTTTGCTTTCAGAATGGCTTCAACACGTTTCGCAAAATAGGCTTGCAACTCCTCGGGATGTGTCAGATTCATTTTCTTCATCAAGGCCTGGCAGCCGGGATCTTTGGCCCAGAAACCTGCATAGCATTCATCCCCGCCAACATGAATATAGGGGGATGGGAACAGCGCTGCCACCTCTGTGAAAACCTGGTCGAGGAATTCATATGTTTTTTCATCAGACGGATTAAATGAATTATCGATCAGCCACTTAAAGGTTCCGTCAGGATTAAAATCAGAATAGTGGCAGCCTGGGTTAACTTTTATACTGGTATCTTTTGTGCAACTTATTTCCGGATAGGAAGCTATTGCTGCCATGCTGTGTCCAGGGATATCAATCTCGGGAACTACAGTTACATAACGGTCCTGTGCAAATTGTATGATCTCTTTGATATCGGACTGCGTGTAAAAACCTCCAACTGTTGCTGCTTCCCCTGGTCTCGGTTTGGCAAGCAGGTCGTCTGTCCCAAAACGGGGCACCCGCCATGCCCCGATTTCAGTTAATTTTGGCAAAGACTTGATTTCAATCCTCCAGCCGTTATCATCTGTTAGATGCCAGTGAAAAATATTGTATTTATACCTGGAAATCTGGTCAATGTAGCGTTTAACTTCATCTTTCGTAAAAAAAGTACGGCTTACGTCCAGCATCATCCCTCTCCAGCTAAAACGGGGATAATCGGTTATTTTAACTGAAGGGACGGTCCAGTTCATGTTTACTGCCGTCTTGCTTTCAATTTCCTTTGGTAAAAGTTGAAGCAGGGTTTGCATGCCATAGAAAAGTCCTGCCGGGGTATTTGCATTGATCGTCACTCCTTTTGGGGATGAAACCAGGGTATAACCTTCCTTCCCAACTTGTGAAATAGTGACCTTATTTAGGTTGAATTGTATTGAACCGGCTTTGCCCTGTTGGGGCATAATTGAAAACCCGGTCGGAACTATCAGTTTATGGGAAAACATCTCCGCTATTTTTTTGCTTTCCTGGACGTCATATCCAATTGTCGAAGTTTTAGTCAATAAGAATGATCCATTGGATACCTTGACTTCAACCGGCTGAGGAATCAGCTGAATTGCAGGATCCTGTCCATAAACCGTTGCAACAGAGCAGAAAAGTAAAAGTAAAATCAGTTTATTCATCGCATTGAAAAGATTACAATAATTAATTGGATCAAATAAAGTTAACAAGGGATCCCCCTAATACGGATTTCTCCGATATTAGCCGTGGTCCCGATTTATTGGATTGGGGTGGATATCAATATGTCCCGCTAATTTATTTTGCAGTTTGTCTTTTTTTCAGTTCTTCGGGGCTAAGTGCAATCAGATGTCCAATTTGTTTTCCACCGCGAAAGGTCACTACCCTTAATGTTACCGGTCCTTCCGGAACTTCAAATGGTTTGGAATATTTTGGGGAAAATTTGCCAGGCATAGCTTCGTCCATCGAATAGTAAATGTCGAGACCAGGTATTTCGGTATCTATGTTGACGGTCATCTTCCCGTCTTTGGCAATGACATTGACAATCGCATCGTAAATTGCCGTAGAATAATTAACGCCTGCTAAGTCAGCACGATTGAATTCATTTTCAACACGTTGATAGAAGTTGTTCCAGTTTTTTGAGGCATGCGGCGACCATAAATCTTCTGCCAACGCCCAGCCACGAGGCCAGGTCATGTATTCAAGCTGATACTGGTTTTGCATTACATCCGACCACATTAATGCCTCAGCACCAAGAATTTTTTTCGGATCAACTCCTTCAATAACAGGATTATAGCCATAGCAGTCCTTTAGCCTGTTCATACCATAACTCAATGGTTCGACGGTCACTTCACCCTGTGGCAGGTTAAGGAATGAAAATGCAGGAGTCAAAACAATGGGATGCCCTTTTTCTGCTGCATCAACTGCTACTCTGTCTTCGTGCCAGATCATCATAAGTGATTCAGGATCGCTGCTTCCCGGTAGGCTTTCATCCCAGGCGGCCATTTTTTTGCCCTTTGCTTTCACGATAGCTTCAACACGTTTGACAAAATAGGCCTGCAATTCGATGGGATGTTTCATATTCATTTTCTTCATCAACGCCAGGCAGCCGGGATCATTGGCCCAGAAACCTTTGTAACACTCATCCCCACCGATATGAATGTACGGAGTTGGAAACATTGCCGCTACCTCTGTAAATATCTTGTCGAGAAATTCATAAACTTTTTCATCTGAGGGGTTTAAGTTATTATCCTTAGTCATCTTAAAGACCCCATCCCCGTAAAAATAGGAGAAATGGCTGCCGGGATTGACTTTCATGGTAGTATCTTTCGTGCAGCTCAATTCGGGATAGGAAGCGATTGCTGCCATGTTATGAGCCGGGACATCTATCTCGGGAATTACTTCAATATAACGGTCCTTTGCAAATTGTACGATCTCTTTGATATCGGATTGGGTATAAAATCCGCCATCAGTGGCTGCTTCTCCCGGCTTTGGTTCGGCGCGACCGCCATACAATCCGTAACGCGGGACCCGCCATGCCCCGACTTCAGTTAATTTTGGCAAAGACTTGATTTCAATTCTCCATCCGTTATCATCCGTAAGGTGCATGTGGAAAATATTGTATTTATACCTTGCAATCTGGTCAATGTAGTGTATAACTTCGTCTTTCGTGAAAAAAGTACGGCTTACATCCAGCATCAACGCTCTCCAGCTAAAGCGGGGGTAATCGGTAATTTTAACGGAAGGAACGGTCCAGTTCATGGCAACAACTGTTTTGCTTTCAATTTCTTTTGGTAAAAGTTGAAGCAGTGTTTGCATGCCATAGAAAAGGCCAGTTGGGGTATTTGCATTGATAATCACTCCTTTTGGGGATGATAGCAGGGTATAACCTTCCTTGCCGATTTGCGCTACAGCAGTTTTATTCAGGTTGAATTGTATTGAACCTGCTTTCCCCTGTTGCGGTTTAATTGAAAACCCGGTCGAAACCTTCAGTTTCTGGGAAAGCATCTCCGCTATTTTATGGCTTTCCTGGCTGTCGAAACCAACAGACGAAGATCTTGTCAATAAGAAAGATCCATTGGATAGCTTAATTTCAACCGGTTGAGGGATTAGCTGAATAGCAGGATTCTGTCCATAAACCACTGTAAAAGAACAGAAAAGAAGGAGGAAGATCAGTTTTTTCATTGAATGTGGAGAATTAATTACATAATTGGTAAGAGACAGTATAAATTCTACAAAATCCATTAGCAAGGGATTTTCTTTCGTAAAATTATTTACGTTTCTTACTATTATGACGAGAAAACTCATCAACTCACATATTGCTGTATTTACCAAATTCAACCATTCACTCTTCGTATAAACGCTTCTATGCCTTCACTTGCCACTCTGGCAATCACATGTACCCTGTTGGGAAGGTCGAAAGGTGGATTGGGATCTATCAGGTAGACAGGACAGCCATAGGGGGCATAATGACGTTCGAATCGCGAAAAGTTCGGATACCACTTTCGGCCGACATCCCGGCACCGGTTAAAACCACAAGCTTCTTCATAAATACTTTTCAGACAATTGGCTTAACAATACAAATAGAAGCGCAAGCAGCGCAGGTACTGTCTGAATTAAGAATATTCTTTTGCTGACAGTAATTCCATTTCGATTCTTATTTGACAAACTTCCCGAAGAAATCCCCCATTACCCTTTTAGTGTAATTGTTTACACGTTGAACGATATCCATGGTGTGGGGCCATCCGGGTACGGGACAATAGACATTCATAACCCCCAGGCTATCCATTTTGTGCTTCAGCGATTCGGCCTGGCTGATGGGTACCAGCATATCCCGGGTTCCATGAAGGATAAGGGTAGGAGGGGACTCTTTGGTTACATAAGTGATCGGGGATGCCTCGATGTAGAGTTGTGGGGCATCCTGGTAAGAATGGGCCATAAAACCTGTAATGGTTGGGTGGTTACGGGCATATTCAGTGGTAAAATCGGTGGGTCCGTAGATTTCGACCACCGCTTTGATTTTGTGTTTTTCCACACCCTGTCGCATCGTGTCGGAAGGAGAGAGCTGTTTTTTCCATCCGTAAGCTGCCAGCATGGCCAGGTGAGAGCCTGCTGAGCCGCCAATCAGACAAATCCGGTCGGGATCGTAGTTGTATTTTTCTCCATTTTGAAAAATAAAGTGCACCGCGTCCATGATATCATTGACACAAGCGGGATATGGCGCCTCTTTCAAAAAGCGGTAGGAAACGGTCGCCGTAACATAACCAAGTTTGGCAAAGTGGGTCAGGTAGACCAGGTAATCGGCCCGATCGCCGCCGCGCCAACCTCCGCCATGGATAAAAACGAGCAACGGCGCCGGTTTGGTCATTTCCTTCGGCCGGTAGAAATCCATTTGAAGTGACCTTCCGTTGATATTTTTGTATTCGACATTCTTAAAGGCTTCCACATTTTCCGGAATATCCGGTGTTTTGTTGATCAATGATTCCAGTCCTGTGAAAATGGCCGCAACAGTTTGCGGATAAAAGTAATACCCCATTGGCGCCTGTTTTGGATTCATGGCAGACCAAATCCGCGGAATCAACATCAGAAATATCAGTGCAGCAAGAAGAAGCAAAAATCCTCTAAGAACCTTTTTCAAAATCTTCATTTTCCGGGTTATTTAAATTTGATTATTCAAAGATATCATTTACCATTATTTATTCGATCACTTTCAGGTAGCGTGCCATCCAATAGGGTAGGAGATATTCATCCCCGGCGAGTCTGGATGTTCTGCCATCGTTGCAGTCCAGGTCAAATGGATTTGTATTGTGACGAATCATCGGGCGTTCGCCGGAGGTAAGCAACTCCTTCGTGATTTGTTCCCTGAAATTTGCCGGAATTCGTACCAGGTCTTTGCGGTGTGAGTTTTTGGTTGAGTAACGATCAAGATCTGGTGTGTACTCCCGGAGGTACCAAATGGTAGAATTAAGGTCGATGTCGCCGCTGATGCCGTAAGTTAGCATATTCCACAGTCCATCTTTTTCGGGTTTCTCGATCTCCCAATGATCACGAGCAACCCATTCATACTTTTTCTTCAGCGAATCATTGAACGCGTATTTGTGAAGTACCCAACAGGTGAGGAAAGACATCTCGTCATCCGAGTGGTTCCACGAATCTCCCATTACTTCACCCTTGTGGACAAACTCGGTTGTTTGCATCATTGTTTTCATGGGAATCATGATGTTATCGAGGTAGCCGTATTTGTTCATCATTTTGAAGGCCTCGGATTTGTACTTTTCTTTGCCGGTAAGTGAATAGGCTAATTGCAGGCCAGCGATCAGGTGAGCGCTGTTTAATTTTCTGTCATCCACATATTTGGCATAGGAATTCACATATTCAGGATTCCATCTTCCCCAACGGGTTGGTTGACCATCGACATCAATGAAATAGTAGTTGTTGTCGATGATGTGGGTCATGATGGCATCAATGAAATCTGCTATTCGCTTCTTTTCCGGAGCAGTCTTGGCTATAAACTGATCCATTACTGTTGCAACGAAGAGGTATCCGACGTACTCATCTGTGCTTGTAGTGCCTTTCCAATCCCATTCAGGATTTTGAGAAGGCCGCCAGGCCAGCGTATCGTTGATGATTCCCTTGCGTTCGAAGGTTCTGGATGGAAATCCTTTCAACGGATTGACTGTCAGCAAACGTTCAAAGGCTTCAAACGACTCCCACGTGTAGCGTTTGGCAATTTCCTCACCAGTTGTGGCGAATCTAAATGCCTGACTGACAAGGTAGAGTGTGGTCCACAGTCCATCGTTGTCATTATCTACTGCCTGTGCCGTCGTTAAGTCCCCCGGCTTTCCATAGCTGATTTCGCAAACAAAGCCATAGCGCATGTGGTATTTTCGGATGTCGTCCTGGATTTTTTTGGTTTTGGCTGCCAGGGTCGTTTGGGAAAATTCGATTTTGCTGAGGCCGGTGGGAGAAAGCAGGTAAATATTTCCTTCAGTATCTGCCTTCATGTCAATGATATCGTTGTTTACCAGCCAACGTTCACCCTGAAAGTAACGGTATTTTCCCCTCTCTTCCCTAAAAGCCCCATCTGAAGTAGAAAACCAGGTTTGGTTGTTGACGACCAACAGATCGTTGATCGAACTAACGGGCAGCTCCTTTTTTAACGGTTGTAAAATCTTTCCTGTTAAGGGATTTAGCACCAGGTACCCATCCTTTGTTCCCACCGTTATTTTGTTGGTTGAAAATGCCATGCAGGTCAAATTTTCACCCTGATAGATGGTTTTCCACTCATTCTGAACCAATGTCTTGATGCTGTTAGACGACAGGGCATAAAAATTGTCTTTATCAACATACCACCGCATTGGTTGATCACCGGGGACTTTTAAATCAATGATCTTTTCTGAGTTTTTGTACAGGGTTACTTTTCCTTCACCGGCCAGCAGTACGATGCCCGATTGGTTGACCCGGATAGTTTGATAGCTGTTTTCAGGAATTTTCGCGAAAATTGTTCCCGCATGAGCGTTGGTCAGAAACCTGTCGGCATAGAGGCAATAGAGGTATCCGGAACCTTCTTGCGTGGTGATATCTACCGGATTCATCTCCGAAAGCTTTCTGTAGAGCAGGTCTTTCGAGATTTTTGATCCGTAGAAATCGCGATAGAGCCCTTTGTCAGTCAGCAGGTAGACATTGTTGTTGTAATCAATCTCCAGTTTTAGAAGTGTAGTGGATTTCAGTTCAGGGGTCATCTCAAATTTCACTGAAGTAGCCTGTGGATAAGGCATATCTTTTATCTGTCCAATTGAAATAAGTGGTAACAGAAGCATAGGGATCAAAGCCCTAAAATGTTTTTTTAATCGTATCGCCATGATATTATGGTAGTTGTTAATAGAAAAAGAATGGATGCAAATTGGAATTAATTTGCCGGATTTTTTTCAGTTTTCATTGCCAATGCTTATGGAATATTACCCCAATTTAAAAACTTTTTGTACTTGCCCTCCGTTTAAGAGGTTTAAAACGAATTTTTTGTATAAATTGTAACCGTATAGTCCTGTTTGATTTATAGAAAACATAAAATTGGTATGAAAACAAAAAATATTATTTGTAGTTTTGGCCAGCTCGTTCAAGCAATCGAAATGGTTGATTTTAGTGAGACTTTTTCACGTCTCAACTAACCAGATTTCAATTATTAACAGAACTTAAATAAGGTAAAATATTTCAATATGAGCAATAAGAAATCGACTACTGATCCGGACAATTCAATCAAATCACAGGATAGTGTAGATTCAAGAAGGACATTTTTCAAACGATTTGGATTGGTAGGTGCGGCGGCAGCAGCAGGTGGGGCAGCCATCTATTCCGGTTATAAATATGAACAGAACAAGCCCAACCATGATATGGTAAAGGTCCTCACAGCCGACAACAAACTGGTTGAGGTTCCCCGCGATCAGATCAAGGATGTGAAATTTGATCTGACAAGATTGCAAAAGCAGGGGCGCGAAGGTCTGGCAGGGCGTCGCTTTGTTATGGTTATTGATCTGGCCAAATGCCGGAATGCCCGTAAATGTATCCAAGCTTGTCAGAGTGCGCATCAATTGCGACCTTATGAATACCATATCAATACATTGACCATGCAGGAGTCGGAGAATACTGCACCGTACTTCATGCCTAAACCCTGTCAGCATTGCGACAATCCTCCTTGTGTATCAGTTTGTCCCGTAGATGCTACCTTTAAAAGACAGGACGGAATTGTTCTGATTGACAATGAGCGCTGTATCGGTTGTCGGTTTTGTGTGGCTGCATGTCCCTATTCTGCCCGCATGTTTCATTGGGAAGAACCAATGACCGTTGAAGGGGACAAGGGCAAGGAATACAACATCGAACTCAATGTTCCTCAGAAAAAAGGGACAGTGTCAAAATGTCTTTTTAGCGCAGACAGGCTTCGGGAAGGAAAATTGCCCTATTGTGTATCATCTTGTCCCAATGGTGTATATTATTTTGGTGACGAAAATCAGGATGCAGTAACCAATGGAACCACCAAGGAAACATTCAGGTTGAGCGAACTGTTAAAAACCAATGGCGGTTATCACTTAATGCCCGAACTGGGCACCAAACCCAGGGTCTATTATTTGCCGGCAAAAAACAGGCTGTTTGAAGGCCCAGCTGCCAATGACAAAGTATAATTTTTTCTTACCAGGAAACTGAAAGACAACAATATGAAGCGGATTTTTGTATTGCTATACCTTTTATCATTATTTGTTTTTGCTTCTTCTGCCCAGGAATGGATTGTTCCCGCAGAGAACGGAGCCAAACTAAGCCCTTTTGCTTTTACCGATTCAACAAGGAAAGCCGGGAGCGATTTGTATAACCTGAATTGCAAATCGTGCCATGGGGATCCTGGTAAAAACAATCCGGTAAAACTTGTTCCACCTCCCCCTGATCCCGCTTCTGAAAAGATGCAGAAGAATAGTGATGGTGCATTCTTTTATAAAGTTGCGGAAGGTCGCGGATTGATGCCCTCCTTTAAGAATACCCTTTCGGCTGCAGATACCTGGAAAATAATCTCTTATTTCAGGGGATTTAACGATAAATATGTGCAGGAGGTTGCCAAAAAACCTGCACCTGGTGTTTCATTGGAACAGGCAATCATGATGCTCACCTGGGAAAACGAAAAAAAACAGGTTAAGGTTGAAGTGACCTCCTTGAAAGAGGGAACCAGACAACCGGTTGCCGGAGCAGAGTTGAAACTTTTTGCCAAAAGATATTTTGGAAATCTTCAGGTTGGTGAAGCCAGGTCGACGGATAGTCAGGGTATTGCCCTGTTTAATTTTCCTGAAACTCTTCCTGGTGACTCAACGGGGATGGTTCAGATTTTGGTAAAACCTACCGATGAAAACGCATTTGGTGAGGTCAATACCATGGCATCAATGAAAATTGGGATACCAACCTATCGGCCACCACTCAACGAGCAACGGGCATTGTGGAATGTGAACAGGAAAACGCCCATCTGGCTGTTGTCGACCTATATTTTTTCAGTTTTGGCAGTGTGGGCGCTGATCGTCTATGTGATGCTGCAACTGAGACTGTTGTTTAAATCAGGTGAAGAAAATAATCCTGAATAACTGATATTTAATTTATTGATATGAAATTTCTTTTTGTATTGGGTTTTATCTTTCTTATTGCAAGCGAAACACAGGCACAGGCAGTTGTTAGCAAAGAGATTGAAATTGGTATCGTAGAGAAATTGGGTCAGACGATTCCGCCTGACCTTAAATTTTACAATGAAAAGAATGATACCGTTACGTTGGGAAGTATGATCAACAAGCCTACCGTCCTATCTTTTGTCTATTTCGATTGCCCTAATTTGTGCAGTCCGTTACAGGATGGCATAGCAGATGTGATCGGCAAGACTGAATTGATCTTGGGTAAAGATTATGATGTAATTACTATCAGTTTTAACACAAAAGATACCCCTGAAAAGGCCAGGGAAAAGAAGAAAAATTTTGTTCAAAAGATTAAGGATGATCAGCGGGGCAGTTGGAGTTATCTGACAGGTGAGCTGGAGAACATTCAAAAAATTACAGAAGCTGTTGGTTTTAGGTTTAAACCAACAGGTATGGATTTTGCGCATCCTTCAACGATCATCATTCTTAGTCCTCAAGGCAAAATTACCCGTTATCTCTATGGTGTTACCTTCCTGCCGTTCGAACTGAAAATGGCAATTGTGGAGGCACAAAAGGGGCAGGTAGAGCCATCCAGCAACAAACTTTACGATTATTGCTTTGCCTACGATCCGCAATCTAAGACTTATACCTTGCAGTTTACCAGACTGTTGGGAAGTTTTGTTCTCGTAATTGGACTATTTTTTGTCCTCTATTTGTACATCAGCTCAAGAAAAAAATCAACCAAAGCACCCAAATAATGACACATTCACCTACCAGTGCACCACTCAACTACCTGAACCACAAAACAGGACTTTGGTCGTGGCTTACCTCAACCGATCACAAACGGATTGGCCTGATGTATATGTATACGATTGCTATCTTCTTTTGCGTAGCTGCAATATTGGGACTCTTGATGAGGATTGAGAAGATGGCCCCCGGCCAGACCATCATGACGGCCCAAACCTACAATGGTATGTTCACGATCCATGGCATCATCATGATTTTTATTGTCGTCATTCCAGGCCTGGCCGCGGTCTTTGGCAACATTTTTTTACCAATCATGATTGGGGCCAAGGATGTAGCTTTTCCCAAACTCAACCTCTTCTCCTGGTATGTTTTCATTACCGGAGCCATCCTGGGACTCTACTCACAGTTTGCCAACGGTAACTCACCCGATACGGGCTGGACATTCTATGTTCCATACAGTGCTGCCGCCTCGTCCAATGTGGTGATCGCGTTAACTGCAGCTTTCGTTTTGGGATTTGCTTCTATTCTCACCGGACTCAATTTTATTGTAACCATTCATCGGATGCGGGCTCCGGGCATGACCTGGTTCCGAATGCCACTCTTTCCCTGGTCGCTCTATGCTACTGCCTGGATCCAGCTTCTGGCCACTCCAATCGTTGGCATTACACTGCTGATGGTTATTGCCGAGCGAACATTGCATATAGGTTTTTTTGATCCTGCGCTCGGGGGAGATCCGGTTTTGTATCAGCACTTGTTCTGGATCTATTCGCATCCTGCGGTCTACGTCATGATTTTACCCGCAATGGGGGTCGTAACGGAAATCTTTCCGACATTCAGTCAGAAACCTGTTTTCGGATATGTGCCCATCGTCTTTTCGAGCCTGGCCATTGCCCTGGTCGGATATTTTGTTTGGGGACACCATATGTTTACCTCCGGGATCAGCTACGAATCGAGGTGGTTCTTCTCCTTCCTTACTTTCTTGGTTGCCATTCCGAGTGCCATCAAGGTATTTAACTGGCTTTCCACAATGTATGGCGGATCTGTTGACCTGAAACCACCGCTTCTTTTTGCCATCTCCTTTATCTTTCTCTTTACGATCGGAGGATTTACAGGATTGACTCTTGGATCGCTTGCTACAAACATACAGCTTCACAACACCGATTTTGTGGTAGCGCACTTTCATTATATAATTTTTGGTGGTATGGGTTTTGCCTTTTTTGCTGCCATACATTACTGGTTTCCAAAGATTTATGGCAAAATGTACAACTTCAAATGGGCCAATATCTCCTGGGTATTTCTTTTCGTGGGCTTTAACCTGCTCTATTTTCCGTTGTTCGTGATTGGCATCCAGGGTATGCCTAGACGTTATTTCGATTACGATCCCAAATTTCAGACAGGCGAGATGCTCTCTACCATTGGTGCATTTATTCTCATTTTCGGATTAATCATAATGATTTCTAATTTGGTTTATGGCAGCCGTCGCGGTGCCATTGCACCGGCCAATCCATGGCATGGGGTGACACTCGAATGGCAGATTCCATCTCCTCCGCCTCACGAAAACTTTGATGAGATACCTGTGATAACTCATGAACCTTACCGGTTTGATAACCCTCACACCAATTAAAAAAATATCCTATGTCGACAACCGAACACAGTGAATTTATTGACAGCGATACCGGGAAACTAGGGATGTGGCTCTTCCTTTTCACCGAGCTCTTTCTGTTTGGAGGATTGTTTATCGTCTATTCCGTTATGCGTTCTAAATATGCAGCCGATTTTCACCATGCTGCCCTTGAGTTAAATGCTTTCGTAGGCGCCACCAACACTGTTGTCCTGCTGGTGAGTAGTATGACCGTGGCCATGTCACTGACTGCGATCCAGCAGAAACGTGCCGGTAAGGCGATGGGATTGCTCTTTATTACACTTTTGCTGGCAGGGGTATTCATGGTGAATAAATACTTTGAGTGGGGCCATAAGTTCGGACTTCATTTGTATCCCGGGTCCGATGTGATGAAAGGCCTTCCGCATGGCGAAATCATGTTCTTTGGCCTCTATTACATGATGACCGGACTTCACGCCTTACATGTGATCATCGGTGGTATTCTGCTTACCATTGTCATTTTCAGAATAAAATCGGGCAAAATCAACGCCGGGCACTATTTATTACAGGAAAACAGCGCTTTATACTGGCACCTGGTCGATTTGATCTGGATTTTTCTCTTTCCTCTGCTTTATCTGATCACCTAACAGCATTTAATGGTACCCAGAATGCTGATTTCCATCTGTTTCAGGGAAATTGGCTTTTGGGTTGCTAAATTTATTTTAATAAAGTTTCATATCAAAGATATTACGAATGAAGAACCATGAAAATCACGTTTCCACCGACTCACTGAATTGGAAAGTATTGGTTATCTTATTGATTTTAACCACGATATCCATCCTTGCCGTTAAAGTTCATTTGGGCGCATACACTGTTGCATTGGCATTAATTCTGGCGTCGGTAAAAGTTACCATTGTGCTTACCTACTTTATGCACCTTAAATTTGAAAATTCACTCCTGCGTTTGATGGTCGGCGGCGTATTTCTCCTTTTTGCCGTTGTCATTGCCATCACATTTATTGACTACTTTTTCAGATAATTCCAAAAACTATGGAAACACTATTCAACGAGGGTTCTAACCTGGCCGGAGCTGTCGATAGGGCTTTTATTTTCATCTTTGCCATCTCCTTTATTTTCACCATTGGGATTACTGCTTTAATGATCTATATTCTGATCCATTTTTCGCGGAAAAGAAATAAAAATCCCCAACAATTTTCTCACAATACAAAACTCGAAGTGATCTGGACAGTCGTTCCATTGATCATTGTTTTGGTGATGTTTTATTTCGGTTGGGTTGGATTTGCCCCCATGCGGCAGGTACCCAAAGATGCAATGCCTGTCACCGTGATTGGGCGCATGTGGAGCTGGGATTTTGATTACGGGAATGGCAAAATATCCAAAGAGCTGGTGGTCCCTTACAACAAAAATGTAAAACTGAACCTGGTTTCAGTAGATGTCAACCACAGCCTGTTTATACCTGCCTTCAGGGTTAAGGAGGATGTGATTCCTGGTTACAATAACTACCTGTGGTTCAGGCCTATCATGAAAGGGACTTTCGATGTTTATTGCACCGAATATTGCGGACTGGCCCACTCGGCAATGACTGCAAAAGCGGTGGTTGTGGATAGTCTTGAGTTCAACAAGTGGCTTGCAGACTTGAAAGTTACTGGAAACCTGCCTGATCATCCGGGGCTTGCCATCATCAAGGCCAATGCCTGCCTGACCTGCCATTCGATGGATGGATCAAAGATAATTGGGTCTTCCTTCAAGGGTTTGTTCGGGCGAAAAACTGTGGTTGTGACCGATGCAGGCGAAAAGGAGATTGAAGCGACGGCCGATTACATCAAGAAATCGATCATAGACCCGAATGCTGATGTTGTGAAGGGGTTCAACAAGGGGCTCATGCAATCGTACAAAGAGAAAATCTCAGCTGAAGACCTGGATAAAATTGTAGATTATTTCAAAGGCGATAATGAAACAAAGTAAGTACAGAACTATTTTTTCGATATTTAGCAGGTTGATCAGGGCGCGACTCTCCATGATGGTTACTTTTTCGGCGCTGACTGGGTATTTTATGTCAGGCAGCAAGCCAGATGCATCACTTGTTTTTCTGTTTTTCGGAATTTTCCTCCTGTCTTCGGGGGCATCTGTCTTGAACCAGGTGCAGGAATACAAACAAGATGCATTGATGAAGCGAACAGGGAAACGGCCAATTCCTGCCGGTGAAATTTCAGGCACAAACGCCTTCTTACTCTCTGTATTCCTAATTGTTACCGGCTCATTCCTTCTCTTGTACAATGGCTGGATTCCCGTGATCCTGGGTCTTTTAAATGTGGTATTTTACAACCTGATATATACCCCGCTGAAGACCAGAAGTTGGATTGCCATCCTGCCCGGCGCATTGGTTGGAGGAGTTCCTCCGTTGATTGGCTGGACATCAGCAGGATATTATTTGTTTCATCCCAATGCCATCTTCCTTTTCATCTTCGTATGCCTCTGGCAGGTTCCCCATTTTTGGCTTCTGATGATCAAATATGGCAAGGAGTACGAAAGGGCAGGATTTTCTTCTATTTCGAAGATTTTAAGCGAATTGCAGATAAAACAGGTGGTCTTCTTTTGGGGATTGTTTACCTCCTTATTTCTGCTACTTTTCCCACTTTTCGGTTTTTTACTTCACCCTGTTTTGATTGGAACACTGATCTTGACCAACATTTATTTCATCCGCCAATTTTATAAATATCTGTTCATTGAAACTGAAACAGGTACGATTCGCAAGGCATTTATTTTGATCAACATGTATGCGATGGTTGTTTTTATTCAATTGGCAATCAATGCATTGATATAATGACAAGAGTAGCCTTTAAAATGAAGCTAAAGCCTGGATTTCTGAAAGAATATAAAAAACGGCACGACGAAATCTGGCCGGCATTGTCTTTGGAGTTATCAAATGCCGGAATAACTGACTATTCCATCTTTTTCGATGAGGAGTCCAACGCACTCTTCGCCGTCCAGAAACAATCGGATAATAGTACAGCGGATCTCCTCCCACAAACTGAAATTGTGAAAAAATGGTGGAAGTTTATGGCTGAAATCATGGAGGTTAATCCGGACAATTCGCCGGTTTCGGTGCCGTTAACCGAAGTTTTTCACCAGGATTAGAATTCTCCCGGTCTATTTTTCGGCCTTAATGTTTTTACTGATAATAGAATACTTCATCTCCGGGATATTTGTGTGGCGCATGTGTTGCTTGTTTTGGCCCGACTACACGTTAATCCATCCGGCAGGAAATTCTGTTCGATAAACCAGTACTGGTATCCAACCGGGGTTTTGACGGTTTTATCCATGTTAAATTTGTTGATACAGTTGTCGATGTTGTATTTATTTCCTTCCTGAGATGTTTTTTTGTCCGCTTCCTGTCCTAAAGATCTAAAAGTCAGAATGAATAATGCGAAAAGGGTAAAAAAAAGTTTATGTTTCATAAATTTCTGCTCATTATGGATGCTGCAATGTAGTCAAAATGTCATTTGTAACTAAATACTGTTTTTCAATTATTTTATTAATTTCGGAGTGAAGTTAACCTTTGACAATTCATTCGGCTACCATGAAAAAATACAGTGTTGGTATTGTTGGTTACAGTTGGGCTGCTGGGGCCCACATTGATGCAATTAATAAAACATCCACAGGACTGGTCTCGGCTGTTTGTTCGTCCCGGAGACTTGATCCTGCATTGGTTAGCGCATCGCATGGATGTCAAATAAAGTGTTATACTAATCTAGCAGAGATGTTGGCCGATCCTGAGCTTGATGTCATCTCTATCTGCAGTTATCCTTCTGAACATGCCCAACAGGCTATTCTTGCCGCCAAGGCCGGAAAACACCTCATCATTGAGAAACCACTTGCCCTGAACTGGTCCGACTGTCTCGCCGTCAGGGATGCTGTTGATGAAGCGGGAGTCAAAACATGTGTCTGTTTTGAATGTCGGTATTCAAGTCAGTTTATTACCATCAAGTCTATTATCGATAAGGGATTACTTGGTCAAATTCATTATGGTGAAGTTGATTATTACCATGGTATTGGCCCATGGTACGGGCAATACCGCTGGAATATCAGCAAGGCAATTGCAGGAAGCAGTCTTCTCTCTGCCGGGTGTCACGCATTGGATGCCTTGTTGCTTTGCATGGGAAATGAAGTGGCTTCGATTCATGGTTTTACCACCAACTCTTCCAACGAAGATTTTGCCAAATATGATTATCCGACTACCTCTGTCAGTATCCTTAAATTCAAAAATGGAAGCGTTGGGAAAGTTGCCTCTGTGATCGACTGTCTGCAACCCTACTATTTTCACGTACATCTTGTGGGAAGCGAGGGCAGTTTGCTCGACAACAAATTTTACTCCACACAGTTGAAAGGTCTGAACAAAGGCAAGTGGAGTGAGCTCTCCATGAAGATGCTTGACTCGGGAGATGTTTCCGATCACCCGTACCAGTTGCAATTCGAGACCTTCTTCCAATCCCTGGCGGAAGGTAAAGAGATGCCGCTGACCAATTTGGCGGAAGCGCTGCATACCCATAAAATAATGTTTGCTGCTGACAATTCGGCCTCGCAAAATAGTTTACAATAACAAACAACATCAAATTTTATCGCTATGGAAAAGAGGGTTTTAGGAATATTTTCGCATCCTGATGATGCTGAGATCATGGCTGCCGGAACACTTTCGTTGTTAAAAAAAGCAGGTTGGATGGTACATATGGCAACCATGACCCCGGGTGACAAAGGGTCTGCCGAACTTTCGCGGGAAGAGATAAGCGCTATCAGAAGGGTCGAAGCGGCAAATTCCGCTGCATTACTGGACGCCACCTACCATTGCCTGGAATTCGAAGATGTCTATATAGCCTACGACAAGGATTCGATTAACAAGACTACGGCTTTGATCAGAAAAGTCAAACCTTCGTTGGTGCTTACTGCCAGCCCGACAGATTACATGGTCGATCACGAAATAACCAGTCGGATTGTTCTGACGGCTTGTTTTTCGGCAGGAATGAAAAATTTGGAGGTGAGCGAGCCAATTCTTGAAGGGGTGCCAACCCTCTATTACAGTGATCCTTTGGATGGTAAAGATCTGCTTGGAAATCCAATTCAGCCTACGGTTTATGTGGATATCACCGGCGAGATGCCCATCAAGGAGGAGATGTTGGGCTGTCACGAAACTCAGCGAAGCTGGCTTAGATCGCATCACAAAATGGATGAGTATATTCTTGCCATGAAAAGATTTTCAGCCAAAAGAGGCGCTGAGATCAATGTAAAATATGCGGAAGGTTTCAGGCAGCATCTTGGCCATGCCTTTCCGCAGCAGAATTTGTTGAAGGAGGCGCTTGGAGAGCTGGTTAGGAATAATGAGATATGAGATATGAGTGATTAACGATTGGGTATGAAATATCATTGTCATTTGTCAACTCTAAGATAATAAATTTGATAACTAAAATATTATAATCATGGCACGAAAATTAAGCATGCTTGCACCGGAATGGTGGGATTTTACAACATTGGAGGATGATTTGCTCAATGATGTTGCCAAACTCTCGGCGAACGACCTTCTTCAGCTATCGAGAGATGGGTTTAAAGTGTTTATTTTTGATACACTGGAGGAATTTTACCTTGCCGAAGCGCTCGAATACATTACGGCCTGGCAGCAATCCACAGCCGACAGGCCTGTGGGGATATGCGGACCAATTGGCCCGACAGAACAATTGCCTCTGGTTGCAAGAATGGTCAACGAGTTAAAAATCAATCTTTCCAATTCACATTTCTGGGGGATGGATGAGTGGGTTGTCGATGGCAAGGAACTGGATGCATCACATCCGTTGTCATTTGAAAAAGCCGATCGTGATCTATGTTTTAACCGTATCGACAGTAAATTGAAAATGCCGGATTATAACCTGCATTTTCCCAAAGCCGATACCAGCGGGTATATAAATAGTTGGGATAGCGGTGCCCGTTGTGCGGTGATGCAGGGCGGTCAGGGAGAGACCAAACACTGGGCTTTCAATGATCCGTTTAAAAGAGAAGGATTGTACAAGGATGTTCCGCCAACACCTGAGGAGTACAGAAAACTTACCGCACGCGTAGTTGATCTGCATCCGGTCACCTGTATCCAAAATGCCCGAACGAGTGGGGGAGGTGTGGTGACAGGCATACCACGGCAGGCGCTCACTGTTGGACCTGTGCAAACCTGGAAGTCAGATAAAGTATCAATTTGGCATGCCGGTGTACACGACAATTCTTTTGGTCAAAGGTTAACAGCTTTCATGATTGGCAAGAAGATCATGGATAGTTCGGTGCCAATGTCTTTGCTAGCCGGTCATCCCAATGTACAGTTCAACTATTTCAGAGGGGGAATCGGTGTCTGTGACACGGAGATGCATTGATTATCTTCATCTAATTATGTCATTGTCCACGCTTAACTCTCAAGTACCAACTTTCCACTGTTATTTTTGAACTTTCATCCAAACGTTCATCTCCCCTGCGCCCCTGTTTGCCCAGGAGTAGTAGGGGATAGCAGTAATGGATTGTTTACCGTTTCCAGTATTCATGCTTTCGTCTGACCCGGTTGTTTTGATGACAGTAATGCCATTCAAAAGATTGGGAATAAAACCAAGTGAGTTCAAATTGATCCTTGTTGATCCTGTGCGGCCAAAGCGTCTTCGTGGAATAAAACCAAGTGAGTTCAAATTGATCCTTTTCGAACGTCTTTGTTGTTGTTTTTTTGGGCGTAGCAAGTTAAAATGGATAAAAAATCAGTAGTTTTATCCCCCGAATCGTTTTATTTAACTACTACTACAAAATGAGAAAGCTATTTTATCTTCTGACAATTGTTGGAGGCCTGTTTTTGTGCTCCTTTTCACCTGCAAAGGAGACCAAAGAAAAACAACCCATTTACAAGGATACTCCGTTTCTTGAGGAGTATAGCGTCAAGTTTTATGCCAAATCCGATACCATTCATCTGCTAAAGGTGGGGTGTGACAGGAATGGCGATATTAAAATTTTGACTTCGTCCGGACTTTACAAGCCCTACGGAGGGGAATTTCAGTTTGCCGGAACATTGGAGAAGGATCAATCCTACCGGCCCATGGCAAAGAAGAAATTGACCGATTTGATGATTCACAGGGATCAGTTTGTTTACCTGGATAATCTGGCCGTTTTAAGCAATAGCTGGGCCGGGAAACTGTTTTCGAGGCATTTACAGCCAGATGCCACTCAGTTTGAAGCTGGCGACGACTTTAATTTCCTGGTTTCAAACGGGAAAGAGATTCGGTTGGTCAAAGATTCAAAAGTAGAATGGACAGGTAACTTTCCGGGCACAAAGGTCCTTTCCATTAGGTTTGACTCATCCCGCAATCTTTACTGGCTGCTGGGAGTCAATGAACTATGTACCTTCAATCCGCAGATCAAGGAACTGAAGAGTGTTTTTAAAGCATCAAACCTAACTTGTTTTGACCTGACATCCAATAAAAAGAGCTTATTTATAGGTACGGGCAATGGATACCTTAAGTTTGACCCCACCACTTTGAAGCAAATCGGTGACATCGTCCAAAGAGTTCCTTCCACCAACATTACCGCATTAAAGGAGGTAAACGGCCAGATGTGGTTTGGAACAACAGAAGGCGCATTTGAACTAAGATCCGATGGAAAATACAATTTTTACAATGGCGAAAGATGGTTACCAAGCAACGTAGTCGTTGGTTTTGCCAAAGGCGAAGGCAATACGGTTCTGATCCTGACAGATAAAGGTTTGACTAAGATGGAATATAAAAAGTGGACTTTGGCAGATAAAGCAGAATTCTACGAAAAACAGGTCAGGTTGAGGCACATCAGAAATGGATTTAACTCCTCTTTCGATGGCATGGAAAAGGGAAATCTGGCAAGCGGCAGGCTGGTAGATTCGGATAATGATGGTCTATGGACATCCATGTACCTTGCAAGTGAAGTATTCCGGTATGCCGTGAACAAGAGTGAAGATGCCCTTCAAAACTGCAGGGAATCCCTGGAAGCCATGGAGCGGCTTTATTCGATCAATGGTTTAAAAGGCTTTCCGTCCCGATCTTTCGAGCGCAGCGGTTGGAAGAAACATCTTTCCGATCCCGAAAGATGGAAAAATGCTTCTGATCCTGAATGGGACTGGAAAGCCACTACAAGCAGTGACGAGGCAATCGGTCACATTTTTGTATTGGGTGCGATGGCTGAGCTGATTTGTGATCCTGACCTGACAAAACGTTCGGTTCACCTGATCGATATTCTCATGACGCACATTGTTGAGCACGATATGTACCTGATAGATTTCGACGGAAAACCAACCCTTTGGGGCAAATGGAATCCCGATTATGTGAATGCAAGGCCAAAGAATGTTGGCGACCGCAAAATCAATTCGTCCAACATCATCGCGATGCTTCAAACAGGTTATCACTTTACCCACAAGGAGATCTTCAGGCAAAAAGCATTCGATTTGATGAATAATTACGGCTATTTTGAAAATTTGATGCAAAAAATGGCCAATATTGGCAAAGCAGATACAGGAGCGGATCAATTGAGTAGGGAACTTTCTGAAGACTGGAACCATTCGGATGATGAGATGTATTTTTGCGGATACTGGGGTTTGTACCGTTATGCTTTCAATGACACCCTTAAATCAAATTTTAAGGCTTCAATCCTGGACCATTGGCAGATTGAACGGCCCGAAAAGGAAGGAGCCTGGAATATCTTTACGGCCCTGACGGGAACGGCCAATTTTGATCTGAATGAAGCTGCATGGTGGTTGAAAAATTACCCGATGGATATGATTGAATGGGTAATCATCAACAGCAACAGGAAAGACATTGATAAAATAGCGCCCAATTTCAGAAATCAAACGACCAGAGAGGTTCTACCGCCTCAGGAAAGACCTATTCACCGTCACAACGGAAATATGTTCAGTCTGGACCGTACCCATGGCAATGGTAATGCAGAAAGCAGTGCAGGGGATATCTGGTTGTTGCCTTACTGGATGGGAAGATATTTGGGGGTGATTAGTGCACCGGTGAAGAATTAAAGATTACAAATTACAAATGAATTGGACTCCAGAGTATTGCTAATTGAGTCACATCCTAAGCTTTGCAATTGAATGGTATAATTTACTGAGAAACAAACACATACAGGCTATGAAAAAAATTTTCGCTGTTTTGATATTTGCATTTCTGTCAGGTTATGCTGTTCAAATGCAAGGTCAGGGAGCCATCAATACCCTGACAAAAAAGGAGTTCAAACAGGGCTGGAAGCTTTTGTTTGATGGTCTGAACCCATCCCAGTGGCGCAGCGCCAACAAAACTGATTTTCCGGCAAAGGGTTGGCAGATCAAGGAGGGTTGCATGGTCTCCGGTGGTGGTGGAAACCTCGTATCGAAGGAGGAATATGGCAATTTTGAACTGAGTTGGGATTGGAAGATGATCGATACTGGCGGCAACAGCGGCGTCAAATATTTCGTTAAGGAGGCCAAAAATGATGCCCTTGGAATTGAGTACCAGATGTTGGATGACACAGGGCATCCCTGGATGAAGGATGGCAGGATGCATCTAAATGATTTCCATACTGTCGGAGCCATCTATGAATTGTATCCAACCGCTGCCAACAAAGTAACAAAACCGGTGGGAGAGTGGAATACCAGCCGTATTCTCTGTTTAGGCAAGCATATCGAGCATTGGTTGAATGGGATTAAAGTCGCGGAGTGCGAGCGAGGAAGCGTTGATTATAATGCACGTATTGCATCAAGTAAATTCAAGGATATTCCAAATTTCGGAGTTCACGAAAAGGGATTGATCCTGTTGCAGGATCACGGTAGTGTGGTATGGTTCAGGAATATAAAGATCAGGAAAATGTGACCCTTCGACTTCGCTCAGGAACTTAGGGACAGAATGACGGAAAAAGCTCCGGTCCCTGAGCGAAGTCGAAGGGTCACATTTTCCAATTTTCACATTTATTTCACTTTCCTTCAATCCATTTGATGATCTTCTCTTCATCAGGGAGTTCCTTTGGGAATGCAACATCTGCAAGCTGACCATTTTCGTTGATCAGGAATTTTTGAAAATTCCATTGAACAGGAGCATCAATGACTCCATTTTCGGCTTTGCTGGTCAACCATGAATAAAGGGGATCAATGTCAGCGCCTTTTACAGAAATCTTTGACATCATTGGAAAAGTTACGCCATAATTTTGGGTGCAGAAGGTCTTAATCTCTGAATTGGTGCCGGGTTCCTGTGATCCAAAATTATTGGCAGGAAATCCGATAATGACGAAATTCCGGTCTTTGTATTTTTCGTAAAGCTTTTCAAGCAGGGCATATTGAGGTGTCAACCCGCATTTGGAGGCTGTATTGACCACCATTATTTTCTTACCCTTCAGCGAGGACAGGTCGAAATTCTGACCATCCAGCGTGGAGGCTTTAAAATTGTACAAAACCTTGTTCTGTGCGGACAAACCGGCTACTGAGAATACCATGGCAAGTGCGATAAATATCTTTTTCATGTTTAATCAATTTAAATTTGTAATAGTATCAATTTTATACGCTTAATCTGAAAAGTTGTTTCCATCTCTCAATTTTCATATTGTCCCACCATTCCGTCCGAAATTAACTTAGATGCATTTTTTTGCATGCTACCGCGGACGGTTTTCGATCATTCATTCATATTCCCGGGATTCCGCAAGCTCCATCCCGGGCTGCAAAATTGGTCGTCCCTGACGGGACTACCGAATATCGCCGCTGATGCTTGGGTGGATTTGCGAAGGTGCAACTTTGCCTTGCAAAACCAATAAAATAACATCTTCTGCTCTAAGGACTCTCAGGACATTTAGGACGCTCAAGATCCTCAAATGCTTTTCATCTTTTCCAATTTTCACATTCATTTCGTCCACCCTTCAGTGTTTCAATTCCCAACACCCCCTCGGCTTCGCTCGGGGACCCGAATCGCTTCCGCGTTGACCCTTCGACTTCGCTCAGGGACCGGTACTTTACTCGTCTCAGTCGTCCTAGTCTTACGAGTCTTCCACTCGTCTCATTTCCACATTTCCTTTGGTTGATAACTTCTTCTTTCCTCCGGTTGGGAACATCCATTTTTCTCTTATTTTTGGAGTTCGTTAAGAGAATAGATTGCATGGAACATTACATCGTATCAGCCAGAAAATATCGTCCGGATACCTTCACATCAGTTGTGGGCCAGCCATCCATTACCTCTACGCTGAAGAATGCAATCAAGAGCAATCACCTGGCACATGCCTATCTGTTTTGTGGTCCCAGGGGTGTTGGAAAGACGACCTCTGCCCGGATTTTTGCCAAAACAATCAACTGCCTGAATCTTACAGAAGATACTGAGCCTTGCCAACAGTGCGAATCATGCATCTCTTTTGGTGAAAACCGCTCTTACAACATTCATGAACTCGATGCTGCCTCCAATAATTCAGTTGAAGACATTCGTTCCCTGGTAGATAAAGTGAGGATACCTCCTCAAATCGGGAAGTACAGTGTCTACATCATCGACGAAGTTCATATGCTCTCCTCGCAGGCTTTTAATGCATTTCTGAAAACACTTGAAGAACCGCCCGCACATGCCATTTTTATCCTGGCGACCACCGAAAAGCAGAAAATTATCCCAACCATTCTCTCCCGGTGCCAGATCTATGATTTTAACCGGATCAGTATCGCCGACATTGAGAGACATTTGCAGGAGGTGGCCGGAAAAGAGAAGGTGACGATCGAGGCTGAGGCGCTGAACGTCATTGCCCAAAAAGCCGATGGCGCGATGCGTGATGCACTATCGATCTTCGATCAGATTGTTAGCTTCTGTGGAGACAACGTCACTTACCAGGATACGATTGCCAATCTGAACGTGCTCGACTACGATTATTACTTCAAATTGACAGAAGGCTTTATCGAGGGGGATATTTCCGGCAATCTGATGGTATTCAATGAGATTTTGTCCAAGGGATTCAATGCCCATCATTTTATTGTTGGCTTGTCCCAGCACTTCCGGGACCTGCTTATCAGCCGCGATACGGTCACACTGCCATTGCTTGAAGTAGGAGGGGAGATCAGGGAGCGATACAGAAAGCAGGCCTTACAATGTTCAGAAGACTTTTTGACCGCAGCTTTGATCCTTGCCTCTGATTGCGATATCCAATACAAAAACTCTTCAAACCAACGTTTTCTGGTTGAATTGACCCTGATCAGAAGTTCCCAGCTATTAGAGCAATTAAAAAAAAAACAGTTGACGAATCAATAGCCTGTCCCTACCTATTGCCTCTTTTTGATTCTCCTATTGTTGCAAAGATCCCGGCAAAGGAGACGCTACCCCCTGTTAAATCGGTAGAGTCATTAAAAACCAGGGAAATAGCTCCTCAGGTTTTAAACCAGCCTACTGGCTTACCCTCGTTCAAGGAACCAAAAAACAGATACAAGCACACCGATAATCTTTCAACCCCATCAATTTCCGGAATGCTCAATGGTGGTAGGCTATCTGCTGTACCGGAGTCAGATAAGGATGGACTGAAAACTAGGCCAGATCCCAAAGAGCAATACTTCGATGCATCCCAGCTTATTGAGGCATGGAAAACATTTGCAGATAGCGTGGAGGCAGCACAGTTAAGATCGGCCCTTTCAGTCAGGGACCCTAACATCACCGAGGATTACAATATTGTTTACAATCTTGATAATGAGCTTCAGCGCCAACGAATTACATTGGATTTGAAACCCAAGTTGCTGGCGTATTTGCATACTGCCTTGCATAATGAGAAAATCACAGTTGAATTCAATGTAAAAGAAAACCTGGAGGAAATCCGGAACAGGCCATACACCAACCAGGAGAAGTTCAATGTATTGGCCGCCAAGTATCCTCTGCTTGGCAGTATGAAACAAAAATTCGGACTTGATTTTGATTAAGATTTCCAAAATGGTGTTTTTTGAAGATGATAACCTTGTTACTCAACCATAATTTTGTACTTTTAGCCCTCCAAAATAGAAGGTAAAATCACTCAAATTAGAATAGCAAATGCAGAAAATTAAAGTATTAAACCCTGTCGTAGAACTTGATGGGGATGAGATGACCAGAATAATCTGGAAAATGATCAGAGAAAAACTGATTCTTCCTTTCGTTGATGTTGACATCAGATATTTCGATCTCGGAATAGAATACCGGGACCAAACAGATGATCAGGTGACCATTGATGCAGCCAATGCCATCAAAAAATACAAAGTTGGCATCAAATGTGCCACTATCACCCCGGATGAGGCTCGTGTCAAAGAATTTGGGCTTAAAAAAATGTGGAAATCACCCAATGGTACGATCCGTAATATTCTGGATGGAACCATTTTCCGTGAGCCGATAGTAGTAGAAAACGTACCACGCCTGGTGCCACAGTGGACCGCCCCTATCATGATCGGACGTCATGCTTTTGGCGATCAATACAGGGCAACAGATATTGTGGTAGATCGCCCGGGGAAGCTGACACTCTGTTTTAAGGCTGACGATGGCTCGGAACAAGAGGTACACGATGTCTATCATTTTGATGGACCCGGGGTTGCCCTTGCCATGTACAACACCGAAGAGTCGATCCGCGGATTCGCACATAGCTGTTTCAAAATGGCTTTGACCAAGAAGTGGCCGCTCTATCTTTCGACAAAAAATACAATTTTGAAGAGATACGATGGTTTTTTCAAGGATATCTTCGAAGAGATTTTCCTAAGCGATTACAAGGCAGATTTCGACAAAGCAGGCATCACCTATGAACATCGATTGATTGATGACATGGTGGCATCGGCCTTGAAATGGAACGGCAATTTCATCTGGGCATGTAAAAACTATGATGGAGATGTTCAGTCAGATACGGTTGCTCAAGGTTTTGGGTCCCTTGGCTTAATGACCTCCGTTTTGCTAACTCCTGATGGCGGTACAATGGAAGCGGAAGCCGCCCATGGAACTGTAACCCGCCACTACCGTGAGCACCAAAAAGGCCGCCCTACTTCTACCAATCCGATCGCTTCCATTTTTGCCTGGACACGCGGACTCGATTTCAGGGGAAAACTGGACGGAAACCAGCCATTGCGCGATTTCGCAGCACTGCTCGAAAAAGTTTGCATCGATACGGTGGAGTCAGGTAAGATGACCAAAGATCTTGCCCTTTCCATCTACGGCGATAAGCTAACAAGCGACAATTACCTTACCACTGAAAAATTCATGGATGCATTGGTTGAGGAGCTGAACAAGCGAATGGATTGAACTGTTTGTTGAACAATAATTTAAAATTTGAGTCATGTTAAGAAAAACGATAGAAGTTGCTCTAAATAAGCAGATTAATGCGGAATTTCATTCTGCTTATCTTTATTTGTCCATGTCTTCATACCTTCAGTCGATTGGCATGGCCGGATGTGCAAACTGGATGAAGGTACAATACCAGGAAGAGCTGGCACATGCTACCCGTTTCTTCGATTATGTGGTGGAACGTGGCGGACGTGTTCAATTATCGCCGATTAATGAGGTAATTGTCGATTTCAAGAACGTACTTGATGTCTTCGAGGAGACCTTAAGACATGAAGTTACAGTGACAGGATTGATCAATAACCTTATGGATATTTGCATCAATGAAAGTGACCATGCCTCCAAGAGTTTCTTGCAATGGTTTGTTGATGAACAAGTTGAGGAGGAGGCTAATGTGGAACAAATACTCAATAACCTGAAGCTGATCAATGGTGAAGGCCAGGGGTTGTTGATGATGGATCGCGAGATGCAATCCAGGGTCTTTGTCAATCCATTTCCTGCCAAGGCATAGAAGATCATTCGTTGCAACATTTCAATTACCTTTGTAGGTATATTAAAAAAGGAATAATTTAGAAACACACCATACCATTGATATGTCAATTATTGGAAATCTATTAAAAGGTCTTTTGGGCAATAAATCGGACAGGGACATTAAGGAAGTTATGCCCGTCATAACCCAGATCAAAGAAGAATACAGTCGTATCACAGGTTTCGGCAATGATCAGTTACGCGATGAAACACTTCGGATCAAGAGGATTGTCAGTGATTATATCAAAGCTGAAGAGGATGAGATTATAGCATTAAAAGAGCGGGCCGAGAGCGGTGAAATCCCCATTGAAGAGGGAGAGAAATTATACGATCGTGTCGATAAACTCGAAGAGATCATCACCAAAAAAATTGAAGAGGTACTGAAAACCATTCTTCCTACTGCTTTTGCAATCGTGAAAGATACGGCCCGACGTTTTTTCGAAAACGAGGAAATTGTTGTATCAGTTTCTGATTTTGATCGTGAACTTGCTGCCACAAAGGATTTTGTAACCATTGACGGAGATAAGGCCATCTTCAAAAACAGCTGGATTGCCGGTGGAACCCTTCAGACATGGAACATGGTACATTACGATGTTCAGCTGATTGGAGGATATGTTTTGCATACAGGTAAAATTTCAGAGATGGCAACCGGTGAAGGAAAAACACTCGTGGCGACGCTTCCTGTATTTCTGAACGCCCTTGCCGGTCGTGGTGTTCACATTGTGACGGTCAACGACTACCTGGCCAAACGTGACTCGGAGTGGATGGGGCCAATCTATCAATTCCATGGTATCTCGGTAGATTGTATCGACAAGCACCAACCCAACTCCGTTGAACGCAGAAAGGCTTACAATGCTGATATTACCTTCGGCACAAACAACGAGTTTGGTTTTGACTATCTGCGTGACAATATGGCAACCGAGCCTGCCGATCTGGTACAGCGCAAACACCATTATGCCATCGTGGATGAGGTAGATTCCGTTTTGATCGATGATGCCCGTACACCTTTGATCATATCCGGTCCGGTTCCCAAAGGTGAAAATCAGTTATTCGATGCACTGAAATCTCCCATCGAACAGTTGGTAAAAACGCAGCGGGAGCTGGTGAACCAGCTTCTGGTCGAAGCCAAGAAAAAAATAAACTCAGGCAACAAGGATGAGGCCGAAGAGGGAGCCATGGCGCTGCTTCGTGCCTACAAAGGATTACCAAAATACAAGCCAACGATCCGTTTCCTAAGTGAAGAGGGAAATAAGGCCAAGATGTTGAAGACAGAGAACTTCTACATGCAGGACAACAGCAAAAATATGCACATTGTCACTGACGAGCTTTATTTTATCATTGAGGAGAAACAAAATTCTGTAGAGCTTACCGACAAGGGTATTGATATTCTCTCTCACAACAACTCGGATTCAGGATTCTTTATTTTACCGGATGTAGGTGCAAAGATTGCTGATATACAGAATGATAAAGATCTTTCTGATGGTGATAAAGTTGAGCGGAAGGATCTTTTGATGCAGGATTTTGCCATCAAATCTGAAAGGGTGCACACTGTCAATCAATTGCTGAAAGCTTACACCATGTTCGAAAAGGACATCGAATATGTAGTGATTGAAAACAAGGTTAAAATTGTGGATGAGCAGACGGGCCGTATTATGGAGGGGCGTCGCTATTCGGATGGATTGCACCAGGCCATAGAAGCCAAGGAAAGGGTTATGGTTGAAGCTGCCACCCAGACCTTTGCCACCATCACACTGCAAAACTACTTCAGGATGTACCACAAACTTGCAGGTATGACCGGTACTGCTGAAACTGAGGCAGGTGAGTTGTGGGATATTTACAAGTTGGAGGTGGTTGTGGTACCCACCAATCAGCCAATTTCGAGAAAAGATTACGAGGATCTGGTTTACAAGTCCAAAAACGAAAAGTACAAGGCAATCATTGAGGAGATTGTCCGTCTGAACAAGATTGGCCGACCGATGCTGGTTGGTACAACTTCTGTAGAGATTTCAGAACTGCTTAGCAGGATGTTGCAGATGAGGGGCATCAAGCACCAGGTTTTGAATGCAAAACTACACCAGCGTGAAGCTGATATCGTGGCCGAAGCAGGTAAACTGGGAACTGTTACCATTGCCACCAACATGGCTGGCCGTGGTACAGACATTAAGCTAACTCCCGAAACCCGTGCCCTTGGAGGACTAGCTATTATTGGCACCGAGCGGCACGATTCCCGCCGTGTCGACCGACAGTTGCGTGGACGTGCCGGTCGTCAGGGAGACCCCGGAACCTCTCAATTCTTTGTTTCGCTTGAGGATGACCTGATGCGTCTGTTCTCTTCCGACCGTATTGTTGGGATCATGGACCGCCTTGGATTGAAGGAGGGGGAGGTCATCCAGCATTCAATGATCTCAAAATCCATCGAACGTGCCCAGAAAAAGGTAGAAGAAAACAACTTTGGCATTCGTAAGCGTTTGCTGGAATATGATGACGTGATGAATTCCCAGCGTGAAGTCATTTACAAGAAAAGACGTCATGCCCTCTTTGGAGAACGGATTGATGTAGATATTCTGAACATGATCTTCGATATGGGCGAACTGCTAAGTCAGGAACATCAACCAAATGGCCACGAAGGTTACGAAGATTTCCGTCTTGATCTGATCAAAGCGCTGTCACTTGATTCTCCGGTAAAGGAAGAGGAGTTTTCCAAGATAAATGTCGACGAACTTACAGACAAAATCTACCACGCTTCGATTGAGAATTTTACCCGAAAATCGCAGGCTATCTCCCGTCAGGCCTGGCCGGTTGTTAAAAATGTTTATGAGACCAAGTCGCATATTTACAACAACATAGTCGTACCAATTACTGATGGGCACCGCTTATTTAACATCGTTACAAACCTTGAGAAGGCCTACAAAACGCAGGGTGTTGATCTGGTGAAATCATACGAAAAACAGGTTATTCTGGCCACCATTGATGAACATTGGAAGGAGAATCTCAGGGAATTGGATGAATTGAGAACATCGGTACAGAATGCTTCTTACGAACAAAAAGATCCGTTGCTTATATATAAACTTGAGTCCTTTAACCTGTTCAAGGCCATGATGGAGCAGATCAACAGGGGAGTTGTCTCTACGCTGATGAAAGGTCAAATTCCAATCAGTGAAGCTGATGAGGTAAAAGAAGCCCCAATTGCCAGGCGAGCGCATGATCGGTCCCAATACCGTGAGGAAAAGATGGAGGCCTCCGGTCATCCCGGAGAGCACCAGGAAGAACACAGAGCCCCACAACCGATCCGGCATGCCCCTAAAGTAGGCCGCAATGAGCCATGTCCCTGCGGGAGCGGTAAGAAATTCAAAAATTGCCATGGACACGAGTAAATACAGAGTTATGAGTTATAAGTGATGAATTATTGTAAATCAGTGTAAACCAATTGATTATCTGGCTCAAATACATAACTTATAATTCATAATTCATAACTTTTTGTAGGTTGTATCAATTTATATATCATACAATTAATGATAATGAGCACTTTATTGTCCATACACTGGAATGTTAGCCCCGAATTATTTAGTCTTGGCCCAATCTCGGTTCGCTGGTACGGTTTGATGTTTGCCTTGGGCTTTTTGATTGGTTATCAGATAATGTTCAAAATGTTCAAATTTGAAAAATCGGATACCGAATGGTTGGATAAGTTGTTTATTTACACGATTGTGGCTACAATTGTTGGTGCGCGGCTTGGACATGTGTTTTTCTATGGATGGAGTTATTATTCACAACATCTTATTGAGATTGTTCTTCCGATAGCAAAAGGTGAGTTTGGATATAAATTCGTTGGATATCAAGGTCTTGCCAGTCATGGTGGGGGGATTGGGATTGTTCTTGCCATCTATATTTATTCGAAAAAAGTCACCAAAAGGCCAATGCTTTGGACCCTTGATCGCCTGATTATTCCGACGGCCCTGGTGGGAGCCATGATTCGTACCGGAAATCTAATGAATTCTGAAATTTATGGTGTAGCTACTAACCTTCCATGGGGATTTATTTTTGAACGTAACCATGAAGTTGTAGCCAAACATCCTACCCAAATTTATGAGGCGCTTGGGTATCTTTTGGTTTTTGTTACCTCCTTGTGGATGTTCTTCAAAAGCAAAGATCTGAAAGACCGCGAAGGATTTATCATTGGTTATGGCTTTACAGGAATGTTCCTAACCCGTTTTTTTGTCGAGTTTATCAAGGAAAACCAGGAGGCCTTCGAAGCAGGTATGGCACTGAACATGGGCCAAATATTAAGTATTCCATTTGTTTTGGCAGGATGCTACCTGATGTATCGCGCATTGAAGCATCCTCGCGTTACATACAAGCACTGATTTGGATTTGTTGGATTGGGAGATTATTGGATTGATTATTAGGAAGAGATAGTATTGGGCATCTTATTTTTGGGATGCCTTAATCTTTTTATTTCGAGGCTTCTTGCTCCAAAGTTAAGGAGAAGACCCTTATCCAGTTTGTAAGCAACAAGGTAATTGAGACCTTGTGCCAGATGTACATCTTCTAAGATCTTTACGGCTTTGAGCTCTACCATAATTGATTTTTCAACCAGAAAATCTACTCTTCTGGTTCCAATCCTCATACTATCATAATATAGAGGCATTTCCAACTCGCGGGCAAAATGCAATTCGTTTTTCCTCATCTCAATTGCCAATGCCCTTTGGTATATAACTTCCTGAAAACCATTCCCTAAAGTTGCATGAACCTTCATGGCACATCCTATTATCCTGTAGGTTAATGCGTCGTCAATCTTTTCATTTTCCATCCCTTAATAGATATTGTAATGTGAAAAGAACTCTCTTTTCGTAATATAAGTTACGGTATTTCACGGACAATAACGAATATAATCCTTACAATCCTGATGATGATGGCTCCTTCAATATTTTAAGTTGGCGACCATTTATAATCCAACAATCCCCTAATCCCACGAATCCAAATGCTGACAATTGACACATAATCAACAATATAAGAATCAACTGTTTATAATCTCAACACTGTATATAAAATATACACCTCATTTAAAGCGCAATAAATCAATAATATATCATCAATTTCAATAAATACTGTTTAATAATTCAACACTGGTTGTGTGTAAAATTCGAACAAATATTTTATAAGTACTTAATATATAAGTAAATATGAAATAAATATATTCATGGCACAGTTATTGAATTAGTTCTGTCGGATGTTCATTTCAATCAGGGAACAAATCAGGGAATTAATCATCACCTATAAATTCAGCCATGAAAACAATTTTATTTTTAACCATCGGGTTGTCTCTTTTGATCTCAAATCATGCGGCCTTTGCGGTAAGCAGGTCTGCCAACTCCAATGCATCTGCCTCGGTACAATCCATGACAAATGCAGCGAAGATCTCCAGTTCTCCTGAATTGTACAATCTGGCACAGAATTGGGTCAAGGATTACAATGCTGCCAATCCATCTTCCATGATCTCCTTAGAAAAGATCGCTACAGGGAAGGCGGAGACAGCTGAAAATCTAATTTTGGTTTCAGATGAAAATACACCTGCACTGACCAATTCCTCCAATTGGAATATGGTGGTTGCCAGGGATATTATTGTTCCAATTATTTCTGCAAGGAACCCGATGCTCAGCCAGTTGACTCAAATCGGGCTATCCGATGATAAATTCGCCATGCTGTTTAAGGGGAATGAAACAAAAAATTGGTCAACATGTGTTCCGAATGGTCAGAATATCCCTGTGCAAATCTATCTATCCAACAACCAAAATCTGCTGAAAAGTCTCGAATCTTTTACCAATTCATCTTTGGCCACCGACAATGTAAAGAGACTGAATTCAAGTGCAGAACTTATTTCTGCCGTTCAGAATGATCAGTTTTCAATCGGATTCTGTAAGTTGAGCGACCTAACCTCATTGAATATATTTGATGGAACGGAAAAGATCAGGCTCCTGCCGGTTGATAAAAATGGCAATGGAAGATTGGACAATTTTGAAAATATTTATGGTAGCCTAGAAGAATTTACCCATGGTGTCTGGATTGGTAAATATCCGAATGCATTGTGCAATAATATCTATGCCGTCTCAGCTTTGAGACCAACGCAAAAAAGCGATTTGGCATTTCTTACCTGGGTTTTGGGAGAGGGTCAGAAATCCCTGAATTCAATTGGATATTGTGATTTGACAGGTATTGAAAAGGAATCCAATATAGCTTCATTGATGGGTAACAGCTTGGATCGCTCCAGTTTGCCTTCAATGGTCACCTCTCCAAAATCCTGGCCGGTTATTGTGACAATCGCCGGATTGCTTGTACTATTTCTGGTTATCTTTTTCTATAACAAAAGCAACGCTGGAACAGTTGCGGTCGATCCGCATATCCAGCTTGGACCACTCATGATCGAAAAGGTATTGGATGTTCCCAAAGGCCTCTATTTTGATAAAACGCATACCTGGGCTTTCATGGAGCAGGATGGAAATGTAAGGGTTGGTATCGATGATTTTCTCCAGCACATTACCGGAAAACTGACCAGGATCAAAATGAAGGAAGCCGGTGAGATCATACGGAAAGGTGAAACAATTATGACCATCATTCAGGAGGGGAAGCAATTGAATATCTATGCCCCAATCTCCGGAACAATTATAGCTCAAAACGTATCTCTGCTGGCCGATTCGGGAATCATCAACTCATCTCCATTCTTCAAGGGATGGGTCTACCAGATCGAGCCAAAAAACTGGTTGAGGGAGGTCCAGTTCATGTTCATGGGAGATAAATATGCCGAGTGGCTCAAAGATGAATTTATCCGGCTCAAGGATTTCATTGCGACAATTGTTCGAACCAACAATCTTGTTTACGAGCATGTTGTACTTCAGGATGGGGGAGAGTTGACCGACAATGTACTTGCCGAAATGGATCCAAAAGTATGGGAAGATTTTCAGACACAATTCATTGATTCTTCCAGGTAGTAAGAATATAACTCGTTTACTAACAGCAGACTAAAAAAAAATCATATGAATTTTGATCGCCGTAATTTCTTTAAGACCGTTTGTGTTGCGGGGGCAACACTCGCAGTGGGAAGCAGTTTCGGGGCTGCGAAACCGGAGGAGAATGCCATTGAATTTCAGGGAGTGTTGTATGATTCAACCCGTTGCCTGGGATGCCGCGCTTGTGAAAGGGTCTGTGCCAAAGCCCACAAACAGCCTGAACCCAAAGATGAACTTAAGGCTGGTGTGATTCGAAAAACAAGTGAAAAGCAACGTTCAGTTATTAACAACTATGTCACATCAAAGGGCGAAGTTTTTGTCAAAAAACAATGTATGCACTGCAACGAACCCGCCTGTGCTGCCGCTTGTTTAACCCAGGCAATGTACAAAACAAAAGAGGGACCTGTAATCTGGAGAGGTAAAAAATGCATGGGGTGCAGGTATTGCATGGTCTCTTGTCCGTTTGATGTGCCAAAGTTTGAATACCACAGCGCCAATCCAAAAATTGAGAAATGCGACATGTGCTACGACAGGATTAAAGCCGGAAAGATACCCGCATGCGCCGAAGCATGTCCGGGTGATGCCCTGTCATTCGGAACAAGAAGGGAGCTGATAGCCGAGGCCAGAAAAAGGATTTTCGAAAATCCCAAAGATTATGTGGATCAGATATGGGGAGAACAGGTTGCAGGAGGGACCGGATGGCTCTACCTGTCATCTGCACCTTTCAATGAAGTTGGGTTCAATACCAGGTTGCAAAACTCCTCTTATCCGGAATTGTCGAAGGGATTCCTTTACACTGTTCCTTCAGTGTTTGTGCTGTTACCTCCACTCTTGCTGGGTATCCACGAAGCCACAAAAAATAGAAACCATTCTAACGACGATGAAAATGAATAAGCAAGCCCAAACAATGGCAAAAGACAATGATGGGGGTTCCATCTTGAAATTTATATTGAGTGAATTGAAACCCAAAGGCCGACTACTATCACCTTTCAATATCATTGCCATTCCGGTCATTCTACTTGGTATTGTGCTGGTTGTGATCAGGTTCATGTATGGCATCGGATCCATAACCAATTTAACACAAGATACCCCATGGGGTCTTTGGATCGGTTTTGATGTGGTTACTGGCGTGGCCTTTGCCGGAGGCGCTTATGTCCTTACTTTCATGGTCTATGTCCTGAAAATGGAAAAGTACCGATCCATCGTGAGGGTAACAGTTTTGAACGGTTTTCTTGCCTATCTGTTTTATGCCGGGGCACTGCTTCTGGATCTTGGAAGACCCTGGAATGTAATAAATCCAATCATTGGTAACAGTTTTGGTACCAGTTCGGTCTTGTTTCTGGTAGCATGGCATTTTTTACTTTACATGATTGCCGAGTTGATCGAATTCTCTCCTGCCATCGCCGAATGGCTTGGAACCAGAAGGGCTCGGAAAATACTTTCGGGATTGACAATGGGTGCCGTTATCTTTGGGATTACCTTGTCAACTTTGCACCAGTCGGGTCTGGGGGCCCTGTTTTTGATGGCTAAGGATAAAATCCATCCATTGTGGTATTCAGAATTCATCCCGATCATGTTTCTGGTATCCAGTGTCTTTGCAGGACTATCGATGGTCATTTTTGAAGGTTCCATTAGTCACAAAGTATTCTTCAACCAGATCAGTGAGAAAAATCACCGGGCTCAGAGTGGTATTCTCCAAGGGTTGGCCAAGATTTGTGCCGGCGCTATGTTTGCCTACTTCTTTCTGCAATTGCTGGTTTTTATCCACAGTAAAAATTGGGATCTAATAAATACGCCATTGGGTTATTGGTTCCTGTTCGAAATGATAGGATTTGTTCTGGTTCCAATGCTTCTTTACCTATACAGCTATCGTACACGGAATATTTTCATGATAAGGCTAGCAGCCATCATGACCATGTTGGGAATTATCCTGAACAGGCTCAATATTTCGGTGATAGGGTTCAAATGGGATGCACCGGTTCATTACTATCCATCGTGGATGGAAATTGTAGTCACACTAACAGTAATTTTTACGGAGATATTGATATTCAGGTGGGTTATCAACCGGATGCCAGTGTTGAGAGATTCACCGGCCTGGGTGGAAGATAAGCATTAAAGGAAATTGATAAAGTATTGTCACAAAATTGTAAACTTTAAAATTCAACATCATGGAAGGATTTACTTACCACAACATTTTTGATACGAAAGGGGTTGAGTATCTTGCAATCATCGCTTTCTTCGCCATCCTGATTCCATTCTGGATTATACTGAACAGACAGGTTAGGGCGACAAAACAATTGCAAAGAAAATTGGGAATACTGACTGCCAGTATGTTAAAAATTCCTCAAGGCATTTTCTTTAGCACTAATCACATGTGGACCCATCTCGATAGCAAAGGAATTGCCAAAGTGGGAGCCGACGATTTATTGTTGCACCTGACTGGAGAAGTTAAATTCAGCAAACTCAGGAAGCCGGGTGAAATTGTGCAGAAGGAGGATATGCTGGCTGTGGTTAGTCACAATGGCAAGCAATTAAGAATTGTAACACCCATTTCAGGTGAGATCATCGCCGTGAATGCCCTTCTTCAACAGAATCCTGAGATGCTCAACGATGATCCATACCAGAAAGGGTGGATGTACAAAATCAAGCCATCCAGGTGGATAGCCGAGACCAGTAAATGCTATATAGCCGAGGAGGCAACAGGTTGGTCGGTCAAAGAGTTGGAAAGATTTAAGGATTTTCTTGCTACCTCCGTGCAAAGATATGCCCCTGAACCTACCAACGTCATCCTCCAAGACGGTGGTGAATTGATTGATCAGCCTCTTTCTGCACTTCCGGAAGATGTTTGGAAAGATTTCGAGCATAGCTTCCTGGGTACAAAGCCAAAGTACCCGCATTTTCGGGGATTGGAGAAAAGTGGTTATGGACCCGAGTATTATCAATAGATCCGTTTTACCGGAAAGTTTTATGTAAATTTTTGTTTGATGGAGTTTTAACGACTGAAGCGGTGTGGTAAACACATCGCTTCATTTTTATAAGGAATTAATTCGTTTCACTCTTTAGAATGTAAACAAATATGCAAGAAAATTGAATATTTGAACCATTTTTTAAATTTTTGAGATTAACTTAGCGTTCAGTAACACCATATCCGTCAAGCACTTTAGGCATATTTACATTTGCCGGACTTAAGTTATTCATGGTAATGGATTTGTGTCAGGTATTTTGAATTAACATTCATTGTCACAATGGGTTGGATACATAAAATATCAAATGGAAACAAAGTTGGGGCTCCCATCTTAAACAGTTATGTGAACTTTCGTTCCTCTATTTATGGTAGGGTAGTGTTAATCATTACGATCTCCTCCTTTTTTCTCTTTTTGTCATTTGGCGTCATCTTCCGCTCAGTCAATGAGGATTACATGAAATCTGTCATTCGGGAGAGTGGCAACAACATTGGTGTTTTGGTTGAAGGCGCCTTGTACCGGTCAATGCTGGAGAATGACAGGACTGCCCTTCAGGGGACTCTGGACATCATCAACACCATGTCGGGAATTGATGACGTAAACATGTACGACAACAAAAATAACCTGGTTTATTCCTCAATAGCGAACGATACCACCAACCACAGTGATCCTGATTGTATCTCCTGTCACAAAAATTTTCCATCAATGTTCTCATCCACCGAGAAGTCCTACAAGATCATCGGTATCGATAGTGAATGCAGCATGAACCACAACAACAACAATTGCCGTCATCTTTTGATAAAATCGCCGATTCGCAATGACAAATCGTGCTATACCAGCGCCTGCCATGCCCACAGCGAAAACGACAAAGTGCTTGGTTCATTGATAATTAAAATTCCACTTGCCGGTCTGGACGCTGCCTTACAGAAATCTACCACGGATTATTTTTTACTCGCGGCGCTTTTGACTTTTTTATTGATCCTCTTTCTAATATTCTTTACGAGGAAGAAAATTAAAAATCCGTTGAATGCCATTATCAAAGCAAGTTTGGCAGTAGCCGGCGGGGACAGAAGCACGAGGCTTAAGGTTAAACCGCACCAGTTGTCGGATATGAGAATGGTTTCAGTTGCCTTCAATGAAATGCTCGACAATTTGCAGACAGCTACCAACGAGTTGCAGAATTGGTCGCAACAACTTGAATACAAGGTGCAGAAGAAATCAGAGGAGCTAGGTCAGGCACAAAATGAACTGATCAATGTCGAAAGGATTGCCTCACTGGGTAAGTTGTCACTTTCAGTTGCGCACGAAATCAACAATCCCCTTTCCGGGATATTGATTTATGCCAAATTAGTGTACAAACAGCTTGGTAACCAGGAAATTGATCCGGCCAAAAAGGAATTGATGTTAAAACATCTGAAACTCATTGAAAATGAAACCAAAAGGTGTGGTGATATCGTCAAGGGATTGCTTGATTTCTCCAGAAAAAATCAGGATGGTTTCGAACAAAAACACCTTCATGAAATATTGACTGAAACCTTCGAACTTATGTCGCATCCGATGAAGATTGCCAATGTCCATTTCATTTCTGATTTTTCTGCCAAACCGGATTTGATCTACTGCAGTCCTAATCAGATCAAACAGGCTTGTATCGGAATTTTGGTCAATGCATCGGAAGCAGTTTCAGAGAACGGGGAAGTTCTGTTCAGGACCATGAATCCGGATGCAGATCATATCCGTATCGAAATATCCGACAACGGAGTGGGAATCAATGAAGAGGATATTCCTCATATTTTTGAACCCTTCTTCTCTACAAAGGAGAACGCCAGCGGTATCGGTCTTGGACTGGCGATCGTTCACGGAATCATACAGAATCACAAGGGGAAAGCGGATGTAAAATCGGAAAGGGGGAAAGGGACGACAATTTCACTGACACTTCCTCTTATCAGGAATTAACGAATATACAGTATGGCCAAAAAAATTTCAATTTTAATTGTTGATGACGAAGAATCCGTCAGGGACTCGTTGTACAACTGGTTCATTGAGGACGGGTATTATGTCGAATGTGCCGAAAATGCAAAAAAAGCCTTAACAATTCTTCAGTCAGACAACTTCGACATCGTGCTGGCAGACATCAAAATGCCTGGTATGGATGGCTTGGAAATGTTGAAGCGCATTAAATCCTTGAAAAGCGACTCCATTGTCATTATCATGACCGCCTTTGCTACTGTCGATACTGCAGTTCAAGCCTTGAAGGACGGTGCGTTTGATTATGTTACAAAACCGTTTGATCCGGATGATCTTTCTCACCTTATCAGGAATGCTTCCAAGCAGATATCCCTGATTGAAGAGAATGAGATTTTGAAAGACAAAGTTATTTCGCTCGAGAATGTGGAAGATATGGTTGGAAACAGCGAAGCCATGCAGGAGGTATTCAGGCAAATTGAGAGTGTGGCTCAATCGACTGCCTCGGTGATCATCACAGGCGAGAGCGGAACTGGCAAAGAGCTTGTCGCGAAAGCCATTCATGCCAACTCTCCCCGCAAATTCTTTCCGATGGTAAGTGTTCATTGTGGTGCACTAACCGAAAGCCTTTTGGAAAGCGAACTGTTTGGACACGAAAAGGGCGCATTTACGGGTGCTGTCTACAACAGGAAAGGCCGGTTCGAGATGGCCGACAGTGGTACAATTTTTCTGGATGAGATTGCTACGATCTCTCCGAAGATGCAGGTAGAGTTATTGCGTGTTCTTGAGACAAAAAGCTTTGTCCGTGTTGGCGGAAACAAGGAGATCAGTTCGGATTTCAGGGTACTGTGTGCCACCAACAGGGACCTGAAAGGGATGGTTGAGAAAGGCTTGTTCCGTGAAGACTTATTTTATCGGCTCAATGTGGTTAACATCAATATACCCCCATTGCGTGAAAGGGTGGAGGACATTCCATTGCTGATCGAGTATTTTATTAAAAAGTATTGCAGCTCGATGAACAGGCCCATTGTTTCCGTTGAGCCGGCTGCATTGCAGCGAATGGAAACCTATGCTTATCCCGGCAATATCCGGGAGCTTGAAAATATGATAGAACGTGCCATTGTTGTCGGGAACGGGAAGAAGATCATGCTCAGGGACCTGCCATTGATGAAGGAGCGAAACCAACCAACCTTTGAGAGTCTCGATGACCTTGGTAAAAAGCATATTCTTCAGATACTCAACAAATACAGCTGGAACATCACTGTTTCTGCCAAAGCGCTCAAACTTGACAGGGTTACCCTGTACAACAAGATTAAGAAATATGGACTGACGCCGCCTAAATGAAGCTGGAAAGAATCAAATTGATCTCCTTTGGATATTTTGAGAAGGGTCTTCTTGATAAGGTGGTAAAGGATGTGGAGTATGAATTTCAACTACCTGTCAAAACAAAGGAGGGCCATCTTGATCTTAGCCTCTTTTATGATCCGGCCCGACGGCAGTATGATGGATTCAGGCTGCTGAAGGAGATCGATTCAAGTTTTGCCAAAGAAACAAACAAAACCCTGGGACTTTTCAATGTTGATCTCTATATTCCCATATTAACCTACATATTCGGACAGGCCTATTTGAACGGTCGTGCCGGAATTGCTTCGATCTACAGATTGAGGAACGAAAGGTATGGTATCTTCAAAGATGAAATGATCCTGGTGGACCGATTTCGAAAAGAGGTCATCCACGAGCTAGGCCATACCTTTGGGTTGGTACATTGCTATGACCCTGACTGTGTGATGAGGTCGAGTACCTATGTTGAAGATATCGATCAGAAGGATCACAAGTTTTGCCGCCAATGCAGGGAGAAGATTTCATAAGGGGAATTATAGGTTACTTCCGGGCATCGCGATTCTTGGGCAGGAATAATTCCAACCAAATTTTAGCGGTTCTTAACGACATTATTTTGTGATTAGTTAAAAGTACTGTTAGCGTTACGTCGTTCTTTCCATAACTTTTGCTAAGAAAGTATCAAATCAAATTAATATTCCACTTGATCAAAAAATTCCTAACTTTGCTTAATCTAAAAACTTTGGATGTTTAAGTTTACGACGGATTTGGTGAAGTAAATAACCTTTGGTATTCTGCCTAAGGTTATCCCTAAGTTAAACTCAGGTATATTCTTACCGGAGTCATTTTCATATCTATATCTTAAATAACAGTTGGAATCTTGGCAAAATATTCATTGGATGCTTGTGCCATTGTTCCCAATAAAATTTAAACATCATGAGTAACGAAAATAAATCAATTCACGAATTTGACTTCAATATAATTTGCGAGTATTTCTCTGGCTTAGAACGACAAGGGCCCGGTACCCCCGAACAAACGATTAAAGCATTGAGTTTTATCGATAATCTCACAACCGAATCCCGCATTGCAGACATTGGTTGTGGAACAGGCGGTCAGACGATGGTGCTGGCACAGCATGCTCCAGGGGTTATTACTGGTATCGACTTGTTTCCCAGGTTTATAGAGCTGTTCAAAGCTAATGCTGCTAAACTAAATCTTCAGGAAAGAATAAAAGGCATCGTCTGTTCAATGGAAAATCTTCCTTTTCAGATGGGAGAATTGGACCTGATCTGGTCGGAAGGGGCAATCTATAATATTGGTTTTGAAAGAGGCTTGAACGAGTGGCGGAAATTTCTAAAAACAGGAGGTTATGTTGCCGTTTCAGAAGCATCGTGGTTTACCGAAGAACGGCCTGCCGAAATCGATGCGTTTTGGCAGGATGCTTATCCTGAGATAGACACTATCCCCAATAAGGTCGCCCAGATGCAAAAAGCCGGATATATTCCTGTTGCGACCTTTATCCTGCCTGAACACTGCTGGACAGAACATTTCTATGCTCTCCAAGTTACGGCACGGGAGGCATTTCTGAAGAAACATGCTGGGAATAAAGCGGTTGAAGCTTTCATAGCATGCGAACGGCATGAAGCTCTGTTATATTACAAGTATAAAGCGTATTACGGCTATGTGTTCTATATCGGGAAGAAGATTTGAATAGTTAATAAAGAAGGATTGTTCCTGTATTTTAGGACAATTCTTCTTTATTTTCTCCATGCTCTCTGCCCTTTACCCTTTGCCCTCTATTGTAGGTACTTATCGAACCAGTCCGAAAAGGCAACCAGATAGGTCATGATATCAGGCCAGACCTTTTGGGCTCCACCTCTGTGTAACTCTGTGTGTCTCCTCTGTGTAACTCTGTGTTACTTTTGTTAGCTCAAAACTCCGAAGTAAAATGAAATTTAATCTTCGGGAAATCCCTTTGTGCCATGTCCAGAATAAAGGCTGAATCCGCTAAAAAGACATCCCTGCCTTGCTTGTCTGTGGCCATCTTGTTGTATTTCCGTTTCTTGAAATCATCCAAGACGGTTTTGTCTTCACTCTCGATCCAGCAGGCTTTGTAGAGAGAGATGGATTCCCAGCGGCATTTGGCATTGTACTCATGTTCCAGCCGGTATTCGATCACCTCGAACTGAAGGGCTCCAACAGTTCCGATGATCTTGCGCCCGTTTAGCTGACTGGTAAAAAGCTGTGCAACACCTTCATCCATCAGCTGATCTACTCCTTTTGCCAGTTGTTTGGAGCGCATCGGATCAGCATTTTCAATGTAACGGAAAATCTCAGGGGAAAAGGATGGAATTCCTTTGTAATGAAGGATTTCCCCTTCAGTTACAGTATCCCCAATGACGAAGTTTCCGGTATCGGGCAGGCCGATGATATCGCCTGGAAAAGCATTCTCAATCACCTCTTTTTTATCGGCCATGAAGGCTGTCGGGCTTGAATATTTAAAGTTCTTTGCCAGACGGATGTGCCTGTAATTCTTGTTGCGTTCGAACATTCCGGAACAGATTTTGACGAAGGCAATCCGGCTGCGGTGGTTTGGATCTATGTTCGCGTGAATTTTGAAAACAAATCCGGTAAAGGCCTCTTCCATAGGATCAACCAATCTCTCTTCTGATTTTTTTGGTCGGGGAGAGGGAGCCAGTTTGACAAATGTATCGAGCAGTTCCCTTACGCCAAAATTATACAGGGCGCTTCCAAAAAAAACAGGTGCTAATTCCCCTTCCAGGTAGGCATGGTGGTCAAATACAGGATAAATCCCTTCCACCATCTCAAGGTCCTCGCGAAGCACGATGGCGTCATTTCCAATTAATTGATCGAGTGCCGGATCGTTCAGGTTTTCGAAACTGATTCCCTTTTCGATATCCGTGATACTTGGATTGAACAGGCTAAGGCTGCTGTCATAAATGTTGTACACCCCTTTGAATTCGGGACCATTGTTGATGGGCCAGCTCAAAGGCCTAACCTTGATCATCAATTGCTTTTCGATGTCATCAAGCAAGTCAAAAGTATCACCCGATGGACGGTCCATTTTGTTGATGAAGACGATAACCGGAGTCTTGCGCATTCTGCAGACATTCATCAACTTCTCTGTTTGAGGCTCCACACCCTTGGCAGCATCAATAACGATGATCACACTGTCGACAGCCGTCAGGGTACGAAAAGTATCCTCCTGAAAATCCTGGTGACCAGGCGTATCCAAGATATTGATCTTGTAACCGCTGTATTCGAATCCCATCACGGAGGTAGCTACGGATATTCCGCGTTGACGCTCAATCTCCATGAAGTCGGAGGTTGCCCCCTTTTTAATTTTGTTACTTTTTACCGCCCCGGCAACGTGGATGGCACCGCCAAAAAGCAGCAATTTTTCTGTAAGTGTAGTTTTTCCCGCATCGGGGTGACTGACAATACCAAACGTTCTCCGACGCAGAATCTCTTCTTTAAATCCCATTGTATCAAATTAGGGGGCAAATTTAATTTAAAATAGCTGAAAGACGACAAATGTCGATTTTGGATTTTGGAATTTCGGGTGAAAAGTTCTTTGAAACCTTCTGAAACCCCCGAAAGGAGAGCCTCCTCCTTACCAGGACTGCATCCGGACCAACAGGACGGCCAGAATCTTAACAGGGCGCCCAAAAATCCAACAGGGCGAGTGGGAGCGGGGGTTTTGGAAAAACAAACACTCCCAAAAGGGTCATTGACTAGCAATGCCATTTATGGCGTTGGACATTTAGGACGTTGTTGATTGAATAATTATCCCGGAAACGGCTTTAGCCGAAATATTGATTGCCAATTAGGATTATGTCTTAATTATTGAACACCCACCTCAATGATTTTGCTGGTGTCAATCCCCCCGTCGGCGCGTTTATTTTGTGGGTGTGATTAAAATTATATGAAGCCGTTGATACACGCTGCTGGGGGGTATTAGGTGCAGCGATTTGTGATCGCTGATGTGTAAAAATGCGGTTATAAACCACATCACCAAAGTTTGCCCGGCACAATTTCCCTTCCTAAGGCTTTGGTATTTAAATATTATTAGGTAAGTTTATCGTGCCTGTAACATGCAACAAATCTGCCTCTTTGCTCTAAATACAAGATATAGGCGCATGTTTGTAGCGTATATAAACGATTTTATCTTTAGGCATAACACCCGAAGCTCATAATTAATAATTAATAAATTAACTATGTGACTTTTCTCTAAAAAATCTGTTAAACTTGACTAATTCAAAATAATAATATTATGGAAAATAATGAAAATGAAATAATAGAAAAAATAAGATCACGGATTGGTTCAAAGGTTTCATTTAAATATCCCGGAGAAGAAGGGGATAAAAACGGAATTCTTAAAGATCGGGCAATCATTCCTAGTACAAATGAAACTGGCACCGTCCCATATTGGGATGTGGTAGATTTAATAGAATTTGAAGGAGAGAAGGAACCTCTTTGGCTAAGGATTGGTTATTATCGGAAACCAGATGAAAAACTTAATTGGGGTAGCCAAACAACTATTACTGAACCAATATCAGTCTGGAAAAAAATATTAACTAATGCAGCAAAGGATAAAGAATGGTTTGCCAAATTACTTGCAGAAGTAAATAATGAGATTCAAAAAAGTAATAAATAAACTGCACACAACGAACAATAACTTAAAAACCATACCATTATGAATGTGTACAAATCTTTTATTTTATCTATTTTGGTTTTTGGTTACGGCCAAATCAAATCGCAAACTATTGAAATAGGGCAAAATGCAGAATATATAAAAGACAGAATTGAATGGGCAACAAAAGACCATAATAAACCAGACTCTAATGGCAGATTTTCTGACGTAAGAGCAAGCTGGGATATAACATATAAGAACGGTCAAATTGTTGATGTAATTGCCTGTCGTGAAAATCAGATGATGTTAGATTTAATGATGCAGGTTGATTTTTGTATGCATTACATCATGGAGAATGGGAAATTGGCAGTTATTCTCACACAATTTGAAAATGTATCTAAGGAAAAATTGGTTGAGGCTTATGACAAATTGTACAAAGGGAAAAAGATTGGAAATTTATACTACGATGATAATTACAGTCATTCATCAGAAATCTATTTAGCAAAGAATGGGCAGGCAACAATCGAATACAGAAATGCAGATATGAATAAGATTCCATTGAATTTAAGGAATGCAATTGCAAAAAACAGAAAGGAAGATATACAAGCAACTAATAAACTAAAACTCGATCAAGAAAAAGAAGAACAAAAAAGGCAAGAAATTACTTCTAAGGTTTATGATTTAAAATCTTATGCCCCAATATCCTATAACTCAGTAGTAGAATGTGTTAAACAAAATATAAAAGATTATTTTGAGCCATCAGGTAATGGAAATTATAATCGGAATAATTTTCCAGATTATTTCACTCTTGAAAATGGCAAAAAAAAATCTTATCGAGTTAAAAGTACTTATAGTGTTATATACAGATTAAAAGATAACAGCCGTCCAAGTCGAACATATGGCAATGTTATTGTTGCAGGAACAAGTAATGATATTACATTAAATGATGAAATAAAGTTTGTATCAGGTGATGATTTAGGATATTCATTGTTTAATAGTAAGCATTCGGCCTACTACATATTGCCAGTTCATCTTCGGCTCTCTACTTTTGGAAAAAACCCATAGAGATGAAAGGACGAATAACATTGACTGGGGCAGCAGCCATGCTCGAGCACCAGAAATCAAGCGGACTCAGCGTACAAGACTTTTGCAGAAAAGAGAAACTCAAATTGGCCACCTATTATTATTGGCACCAGCGGTTGCGTAAAATTGCAGAAGTTCCAAAGATCATACCGGTAAGCATTGAGAAACCAAAACAATTTTCGGTTTCAAGGCAGGAGGTTATTGAACTTACTTATCCCAATGGGGTACGCCTCTGTGTCCATGCAGGTTTTGAACTGAATTTGATCCGCCAGTTGGTCACCATTCTTTGAGGTATGTTTTCCCTCTCGGATAACCTTCAATATTATTTGTGCACCGGGGCGACCGACATGAGAAAAGGATTTGATACGCTTTGCGGTTTGGTACGTACCCAGATGGGCCGTGATCCCCTGAGTGGTGAAGTCTTTATCTTTGTCAACGGTCCGCGCAACACCATCAAACTCCTTCACTGGGAGAGCGGCGGATTGGTGATTTATCACAAACGGCTGGAATCAGGTTGTTTTGAGCGGCCTGTATTTGACCGGGAACAAAATACTTTCCAGATGAAATGGTCCGAACTGGTGATGATGATCCAGGGGCTTTCGATGAAGAACTTGGTTCAGCGCAAGCGGTTTGATCCAGTGCCCGTAAGGCAGGACTTAAGAAAAACAGACAGTAAAAAGTATACAGTTTTTAACCTGAAAATCCAGTGTTTTTTGGTAAAAAAGATCAAAAAAGTGGTCTTTTTCGAATAAAATATTTGGCTAATTCACTGATTTTATGTATCTTCAAAACATGAAAGCAAAGGGATTAGCACTTAAAAACGAGACGCCGGAACAGAAAATTGAGCGGTTAGAGCGGCAAATCAACGAGCGTGACCAAACTATCGAAAAGCTCGGCACAACAGTTGAAAAGCTCTCAAATGAGCTGATAGCCCTGCGCCGCAGGATGTTTGGGCGCAGCAGCGAACGGTTCGTGCCGGAAGACCCCTCCCAGCTATCCCTGGCCTTTGACGGGCAGGAATGTATTCCCGAAGAAACTACCATAGAAGTTGAGGCCGAAAAAATCGAGATCACCTATACCCGCAATAAGGAAAACAACAGGAAGCCTGTGCGCACTGCCATCCCTGATTCTATTCGTCGCGAAGAGGTTGTCATCGAACCGGAGAATATCCCGCAAGGAGCTGTGCGTATAGGAGAAGAGGTTACAGAAAAATTGGAATACCTGCCAGGCGAAGTATTTGTAAAACGTATTATCCGTCCAAAATATGCACTTCCCAAGGGCGAGGGCATCCAAATCGCGGATCTTCCAACCCAGATCCTGCCAAGATCAAATGCCGGGGCATCACTGCTTGCCTATATATTGGTCAGCAAATTTGTAGACCACATCCCGTTTCACCGCATACTGGAGATTTTTAAGCGGCAACAGATCAGCCTGCCGGCTTCAACAGTAAATGACTGGTCTGCCAATTCAATCGATCAAATAAGACCATTGTACTACCTGGCAAAAAAGCAGGTCACCCAGAGTGATTACATTATGGTGGATGAAAGTACCATCCCGGTTTTGGACCGGGATCATCCCGGAGCTACCCGAAAGGGGTACCATTGGATTGTTCGAAGCCCGATGCTCAATATGCTGTTCTTTCACTACGACAAAGGCAGTCGCGCCCAGAGGGTGGTGGTAGAATTATTACACTCGTTTCAGGGTGCCGTACAAAGTGATGCTTATGGTGCATACAATATTTATGAGACAAAAAAGGGTGTCCTGCTACTGGGTTGCTGGGCCCATGCCAGACGCAAGTTTGAGCAAGCCCTGGATAATGATCCACAGCGGGCAACACTGGCATTAAAATATATAAGGGAGATGTATGCCATTGAACGTGAATCAAAGGAAGCAGGATTGACTTTCAGTCAGATCAAAGAAATCAGGGAGGAAAAATCATATCCCATCATCAGGGATTTTGAGAAATGGTTGCTTGAAAACATCACTCAGGTGTTACCAAAAAGCCTTATCGGGAAAGCAATCGCATACACCTATAATATTTATCCCCGACTGGCAAGATATGTGCTTGACGGAAGGTATAAGATTGACAACAACGATGCAGAAAATGGCGTGCGCCCCCTGGCTCTGGGTAGAAAAAATTATTTGTTTTGCGGCAACAACGAATCATCAGAAAGAACTGCCATCATTTATACCCTCATGGGTTGTTGCAAACTGGCAGGGGTTAACCCCCTTGAGTGGCTAACCGATGTTTTGAACCGTCTGCCGGATCACTCCGCAAAAAGAATCGAAGAACTTTTGCCCATCAACTGGAAGCCGATCGAAAAGTAAAGCTGCTCCGCATTTTGAAAAAAGGTTATATGTAGTAGGCCGAATGCTTACGTTTAATAAAAGTAAAATCAGATTCTCAATATTAAAAATTGATGGATATAATGTAGAAACAGAAGCAAAAATTGAAAATATTTATATCGATTATAATAAAGGAATTTCAACAATTCAAATTAAAAGGGATGGAACTTTCGATTTCATTGAGTATCTACCAAATAATGACATAATTGAGAAAATTAGAGGGAAAATTAAAGAAACAATAAAGTCCGAGGCAAAGGGCAAATACACTGTTAAATATGCTGTAATTAATGTTATGGGAGATGAGAAAATAAGTGTGCGAATTGTTAAATGGGAGAATCCCCTTTTTAAACCTGATATCAGATATATGAAACATGTAGCTGATTGATAATTAGAAGCAAAAAGAATTATGGAACTTAAAGGATTCTTTAGATAAAAAGAAATGAATATCATATATACACACCATCAAGTTCGTATGATGTACTCATAAGATAATTTTAACCATTAAAACCTCAAAGAGTTCAGTTAAAAATATATCGTAATTTTAAAGAACCACCCAAAACATTTACAAATGAACTCAAGATTAAGTGACAATTTAAGAGAGAAATTTTATATAAAACTCTATTTCAACATTAGAAATGGATTTGAACTTGCCGGAATTAGAAGAGCGTTTTTGGACTTCAGCAGAACACTTAAAATTAAAGATGAAAGTCGAACAGATTTAAAACAGAAAGCCGAAAAATATATATTGGTTGAATTGAAAACAATATTAGAAAGACAATTAACCAGTCAAGAAGAATTTGACAATCAACATAAAGCGTGGTGCAAAGGTCTAAAGTTGATTTGGGACGAACTGTCATTTGGACAAACACAAAAGTGGATAAATATGACTTTAAAGTATTGGTTACTTTTTGGAAACAAAAGAATTAAAGGGATTGATTTAAACTCAAAATATTATCACATACCAATCGACAATAATGTTCTAAAAGGAATGTTTGGCGTGAGAAACCCAAATCCTTGGAGTAGAATTTCAGATTACGACATATATATGAAGTACCAACTTGAACATAGAATGAAAAATACAGGAAACTATCCTATCATTGACGAGTTCATATTTTTCAATGATTATGAAGCCAATTAATTAAAGATGCACACCTGCTGGCTCGGATTTGCAATCCGTGCCCGTACAATTGCCCCAAAGACCTGTTTGCACAACAGCAATACACCGGGAATGAGCCGCACCTACAAGTTCCATAATTCCGATGACCCTGTTGGTGCTGATTTGCAATCAGTACTCTTACAAATGCTTCGCCAGCAGGGGAGTATTTTAAATTACGGTTAGGAGACCATTCGAAATAAATGGATCCAATAATTCCGGGATATTGCAATTAATGCATTACTTTTATAGTATGAATTGAAGAATGGATTAATTGTGGAAGGTCATGGAAAGGATTTATCTGGATACTTCTGTTTTTGGAGGTTACTTTGAACCGGAATTTGAATTATGGACTAAGATACTATTTGATAAGATCAGAGAGGGAGAATTTAGGATTATTTTTTCTCGTTTAACTGACATTGAGCTACAGCCAGCGCCTGAAAGAGTGAAGCAATTGGCTGGAGATTTGCCCGAATCAATGATTGAATTTATTGATATTTCAGATCAGGCATTAGAACTTGCGGGTCAATATATTGAAGAAAATGTTGTTGGAAAGACCAGTCAGTCTGACTGCATTCATATTGCACTGGCCACTCTGCATAATGCGGATATTCTGGTTAGTTGGAACTTTAAACACATTGTCAACATGCACAGAATTAGAGGTTATAACTCGGTAAACTATAAATTAGGGCACAAAATTTTAGAAATTAGAACACCAAGGGAAATTTTAGAATATGAAGACTAAGGATAAAATAAGATCGAACAAAACCCTTCTTGAAGATTTGAGAGAGATAAGGGACAATTTGAGCCTTGAAATGAAAGATATGACCCTGGATCAAATAAAGGATTTTCTGAAAACGAAAAAAACACTGCACCCGACAGCAGTTTGGAACAAAGTTGGTTAAACTTATTTCAGGCATAAGTGGCTCCTTAAATCCCTCGCTCCCGCGCGATTGCATCGCGTGGTTGAATGAAGGTTATTCCCCCCGTCGGTGCGGATTATGCCGGAGAGAAAGGTCTGTGGACAATGTTATTGTTATTTGGTAGAGTGGAATACCACGCGATGCAATCGCGCGGGAGCGGGGGTAGTATCTTTGCAAAAAGATAAAGAACGATGACAGCTTCAATGTTATATACAAAGATTAATGCTTTACCACCTGCTATGATTAAGGAGGTTGATACTTTTGTTGAATTTTTAAAAACTAAACAAAAGGAAAAGAGCAAGGTCAAAGAGCGAAAATTTGGATGTGCAAAAGGATTAATGGTCATGCATGATGATTTTGAT
>Ga0172379_10000843_pt1 | contig 70341 bp, 61 predicted proteins | sample GrowelOW334metaG_FD_119756 | JGI IMG/M metagenome (GOLD analysis project Ga0172379, IMG submission 119756) | Groundwater microbial communities from an aquifer near a municipal landfill in Southern Ontario, Canada - Groundwater well OW334 metaG | ecosystem: Environmental > Aquatic > Deep...
GGGAATGGTGATGATTTAGTCATCTTTCATCATCCCTCTTTTTGTTGTGGCTTAAAACCTGTTTTTTCTCTTTCCCTCAATATCAAATCCGTCTCGCACTCTCGAAATCTTGGAAAGGGGTGAATCCACCACTTGACATTTTGCAGGTTTGTGATACATTAAGGCCTCGATTAAATAATTGCATATATGAATAGATTATCTAAATATGTTGCTCCTGCGGTTTTAGGTTTTGCGGTTTTCACTGCTAATGATTTTAAGGATGCTATTGCTCAATACGACCATCTGCCGGAATCTATTGAAATGGATGGTTTTGGAAGGATTGATATGCCCTCAAAGAAAAAAACAGGTGAGATTTGTCAAATTACATATGGAGAAGTTTTAAAAGCTTTGGCAGAGTTCGGGACAGATCAGAATGACATTTTGCCTATTAGGGAGGTATATGTTGGAGCTGAGGATGAGGAGGGTGATATTTGTAATAAGTATGTTGACATTCAAAGGTATGCTGGTGTAAAAAAGGGTGATCCTATCTTGGTAAAAGCGGCAGCGGCAAGGGACGAAGAAGTGGTTTATACAATTGATTTGGATCAAATTCCGGAATCGGAAGCTCAACTTCGAAAAACTTATCCCTATGGAAAAGCTCCTATTCTTGATAGAGACGGAACTATTGTTCGTTGGGAAACTTTTGATTCCCAAAAATGGGAATCCGTTTATCAAGGTGATAAAAATGTGCTTTAGTTGAGTGTGTCTTTTTAAGTTTCTTGCTTTAAGGGCGTTATTTACGGTATAAGTAAGTGCTTTTAAATGTTTTTTATGAACGACGCCGTAGCGGATATTAAGTCCAAAATTGCAATCGAGGATCTTGTTTCTCAGTACGTTCAATTAAAAAAAGTTGGAAACAGTTTTAAAGGTTTGTGTCCTTTTCATGCTGAAAAAACGCCAAGTTTTGTGGTCAATCCGGAACGTGGAATTGCCTATTGTTTTGGCTGCCACAAAGGCGGCGATGTTTTTAAATTTATCGAGGAAATTGAAAATGTGGATTTTGTTGATGCTCTAAAACTTTTAGCAGAGCGAACCGGTGTGGAATTGAAACAATATCAACCTGTAAAGCGTATTTCTGTAGACGAGAAAGAGCAGTTGCTCCATATCCATGAACTTTCTGCCGCTTTTTATCAAAAATGTCTTTGGGAAACTAAAGATGGAGAAAAAGTTCTGGATTATCTGCATGTCAGAGGTCTAACGGATGAAACTATCAAACAGTTTCGTTTGGGGTTTGCGCCTGATTCTTTTGATCAAACCAATACAATGTTGTTGAAAGAGGGGTTTACCAAGAAAATGCTGATTTCTTCCGGTTTGGCGATGACAAAAGATACTACGCTTGAACACATTTATGATCGTTTTAGGGGAAGATTGATGTTTCCTATTTTGGATAGTCTTAGTCGAGTTGTTGGCTTTGGTGGGCGCGCTTTGAAGAAAGATCAGGAACCTAAATATTTAAATTCTCCGGAAACTGCCATTTATCACAAAAGTCATATTTTGTATGGATTTTCTGCGACCAAATTAGAGCTTAAGCGTCAGGAAACGGTTTTAATTGTGGAAGGATATATGGATTTTTTGGCGGCTTATCAGTCGGGTGTGAAAAATGTGGTTGCCTCTTCCGGAACGGCTTTTACACTCCAACAAATGCGTCTTTTGCAACCTTTTGTGAAGAGTTTGATTTTGGGATTTGATATGGATTTGGCCGGGCAGGAAGCTGCAAAACGTGCGTTCGATCTGGTTTCCGATTTCGATCTGGAAATTAAAGTTTTGGAACTTTCATCGGGAAAAGATATTGCTGAATTTGCGCTTACTCATGCACAGGAATTGATTGATTTGGTCGCTAAATCTCAAACTTATGGTGATTATGTTTATCAAAAACTGATTAAAACTTATGGAATAGAAACGATTCAGGCAAAAAGAAAAATCTTGCAGGAATTTAATAACTTTTTTTCAACTTTGGGAAGTTCGATTGAAAAAGATGATTTTGTGCGTAAATTAGCCTGTGATCTTCAATTGACGGAGGTTCAAATATATGACGAAATCAAGAATTTCAAGCTTTCAAAATTTCATCCGGCCAGAATCCATGAAGGCCTGGAGGAACTCAAAGTTAAGAAATATTCTTCTGATGAGCTATTACTTGGCTTCCTGATTGAGTTTGCTCGACTTGGGCAGATTTATAAGGATCAAATTCAGGAAGAGCTTTTTTCGGAGGACTTAAAAGCTATTTACAAGGCTTTTCTCGATAATTATAATAGGCTCGGCCCAGATTACCTGGTCAAGCATTTTATTGCCTCCTTACCGCAAGAACTAGCCGAAAAGGCATCGTTTATTTCTTTTTACATCAGTGAGATGTATGGAGAAATGGCCGAAAGTGTTGTGGAAGAAGAGATCAAAGGTTTAATTCTGAGCTTAAAAAAGAACTATTTCGGTAATAAAAAACGTAACTTACAGTTACAACTCATCCAGGCGGAAAAGACCGGTGATAAAGCGCTGCGGGAACAACTTCTCTCTGAGCTGCATCATCTTCATACCGCTTAACGCATTCATTTAGATTTATTTCATTTTATGGCAAGAACTAAAAAGTTCATCGTTCAACCAACCGACGACAAGCTAAATCAATTTCCCGTACAGGTGCGCGAACTCGTCAAAAAGGGACGAGAACATGGTTTTGTTACGCAACAGGAGCTTTTAAAGGCTATGCCGAATGTTGAGGAAGATTTGATTTTACTTGATGAAATCTATGCTCTTTTCTTTGATTTGGGTATTGAAATCGTCGACGCTAAAGACGCTTTGATCATGAAGGAAGAAAAAGATGACGAAGCGGTGGCGGTAGAACAAAAAATCAAGAAAGTTGCAAAAACAGTGGAGCTTCGTGAAATTGCCAATGATTCAATTCGCTTATATTTGTGCGAAATTGGGAAGGTGGCACTTTTAACCGGAAAAGAAGAAATTGACTTGGCCAGACGTATTAAAAAAGGTGATCAGACTGCAAAACAACGGCTGGCTGAAGCCAATCTTCGTTTGGTGGTTAGTATCGCAAAAAAATATATTGGCCGTGGACTTTCTTTTTTGGATTTGATTCAGGAAGGAAATATTGGTCTTTTCCGTGCGGTTGAAAAATTTGATCCGGATCGTGGTTTTAAATTTTCTACGTATGCAACATGGTGGATTAGACAGGCGATTACCCGTGCCATTGCTGATCAGGCTCGTACAATTCGTATTCCGGTGCACATGGTGGAAACAATTAACAAGCTTACCCATGCGCAACGCCGTCTGGTGCAGGAACTTGGTCGTGAACCATTGGTAGAAGAGTTGGCTGCGGAAATGGATATGGATGTTAAAAAGGTTCGCCACATTTTAAAGATTTCTCAGGATATCGTTTCTTTGGAAGCTCCGGTTGGTACCGAAGAAGACAGTAAATTGGGCGATTTTATTGAAGATGATGATGCTCTTTCTCCTTCTGAAGCTACAAATCGTCAGTTGATTAAAGAGAATATTCATGAGATGCTTCAGTACCTTTCACCACGTGAACGCAAAATCATTGAAATGCGTTTTGGTCTAAAAGATGGCGTTGGTCACACTTTGGAAGAAGTTGGTCATGAATTCCGCGTAACACGTGAACGTATTCGTCAGATCGAGGCAAAAGTGTTGCAGAAGTTAAAGGAACACCCAACCAGTGCAAAAATTCGTCCATAATATTAATTACAAAACTGTGTTCAGCTTGCGAAATGTTGGCTGAGCACATCCGGGGTAGGGGCCCTGTGTGCGAAGACAATATTTCACAAACTGAACCTCATTATTAATTACTAATCGAAAAACTATGGCAGATATCGTTACAACTCAAGCTCAGGATGAGAGCAAAATGATTATGGTGACCAAAGAGGGTTTAAAAAAATTAAAGGAAGAACTTGATTATTTAACTAACACCAAGCGCAAAGAGGTTGCCGGTCGTATTAAAGAAGCGATTTCTTATGGTGATCTTTCTGAAAACTCCGAGTATGAAGAGGCTAAAAATGAACAGGCCTTTGTTGAAGGTCGCATCATTGAACTTGAAGAAAAGGTTAAATACGCAAAGATTATTGAAGAAAAACATAAATTGTTGGCTACAATTCAACTTGGAACTTCGGTAGTTCTTAAGAATTTGAGCAAAAAAGGACCAAATGAAGAATATACGATTGTTGGTTCAACAGAAGCTGATCCTTTTAATCATAAAATCTCCAATGAGTCTCCGGTTGGGCAAGCCCTTTTGGATAAAAAAGTTGGGGATAAGGTAAAAGTTCAGGTTCCAGCCGGGTTTGTGGAATATGAAGTCATCAAGCTTGTATAATCAAACATGACTGCAAAACGTTTAGGATCTTTTTTCCTGAAATTGATGAGTATTCTGGCCTTTATGGCCGTTAGTTTTGTGGCTCTTTTTTTTGCGTATGGATATCAGTCGGATCTGACGTTCAAGAATATTAAAAAAACGAGCATTATTGATATAACTGCGGTTTATAAAAATATTCGTTTGTCTTTGAATAATCAATTGCAGGCTAACGAAATTCCTTATCAAATAAAGGGGGTGTTGCCCGGTATTTACAATCTTTCTGTCGATAAACTACATTATTTGCCCTGGAAAAGGTCGCTTATTGTTCGCAATGATTTTGTAACAAGAGTTGATGATCTTTTATTGGTGCCTGAAGATATTGGTTCAGCCATAAAAGTGGTAAATAGTTTTGCTTCCGAGACGCAATTTTTTGAAGGTGATCATGGAATAGTTGCTGTGCGTGCCAATAATTTTGCCAGTGTAACCAGTTTTTTGGCAGATGGAACTTCTCGTCAGGATGATATTACTTTAGGAGTGGGTAAAATTGTGGAGGTGAAGTTTTTTAGTCCCACTCAATTGTTGATTTTCTTTGATAATCATACGATTAAAAGCTTTGATACTGATTCCGGAGAGACTTTTACTTTTGCTTTACCGGATAATTATGGGCGTTTGACCATGGATTATGGTCGAAGGATGGCTTATTTTATGCTTGATTCGGCTTTGTATGGTATTCCTTTTGAAAAGGTGGGGAAATTTACGACATTAAAAGATAGTGAGGTTTACCAAATTTTGGAACTTGTCGATCAATTTGTGCTTATGCCAAAAGGGTTGATGTATATAACCAAAGGGCGACTTTTTAGTGCGGGGTTTGTTGGTGAAAATGTACAGGCTGTCGATCCAATCATGCACGAGGTGCCTGTTTATACCGTTAGCAAAGTGCCGTACGTACAGCCGGTGTATGTTAATCTTTCTTATCAGCAGGGGAAAGATTATGGTTATCTTGTTTTACGCAGCAAAGATCAAAGGCAGCTTTATGCGATTTCCGTTGATGGGATTTATTATCCGGTAACTTCATCTTTAATTAAAGATTATTTTTTGAATAATAATGGAGATATTTTGTATTTAGCGGGGCTAAACGATCTTTTTTACTTTGATGCTTCGCTTAGAAAAAATATCTTGGTTAATCGTTTTGATAAAGATATTACCCTTCGGAACTGGTTTAGGGGTGATGGTCATTTTATTTTCACCGACGATCAACAAAAGCTGCAATTGGCGGATTTGACCTATACAAATGTTTATCCGCTTTTATTCGACAAGACTTCCAGCCATCTTTATATAAATAGAGATAGCGTTTATTTTTTGAACGACAAAAAATTGAACGTGTTGAATCTTAATCCGGAGGTTTCTTCAGCCCTTTTGTAAGCTTGTCTATTTAAATTTTGGCTTATGAGTGCTTTTTTCTTGGAATATACTTATTGAGTTGCTTTTGTTTTTCATACTCTTTTTTCGTCTCGGGATATTTCTTGAAGTAAACAATCAGATTCTTGATGATTAAAAAAGTGGCTATGCCTAAAATTAAGTAGTTGAGGATGCGGGCGGAAAGGAAAGGTAACTGTAAATATCGACAAATGATATAAAGAAACTCAAAAATACTTAGGGTTTGCAGTTTTCCCGGAAGAGCACGGAAGGTTTTTTTGAAGACTTTATCTTCTTTCATTTTTTTGATTACGATTCTTAAAGCAATTGAGGCTGCCAATAATAGAATTGCAATTGCAATTAACAATTTTAAATATGGAAACTGTAGGGATGGCATTGGAGTGAAAAAGTATTCCAGGATGTACATAATAGTTAGTAATTAATAATTAATAATGGGCTTTTTTTTGTGCCGGACGTACCATACTACTCCAGTCGCTATTATGGCAAGTAAACAGTAGATTTGGGCTTCACGCAGTCCTAAAAAGTAGTTACTTTCATCTCCGCGCAGAAATTCGTCTATAAATCGTAGTGTGGTGTAGGCAATGACTCCAAGATAGGCAATACGACCTGCTTTTTTGCCAATTTCATGGAAATAAAGCTGATAAAGGATGATGGTGAGTAAAAGGCAGTATATAGCTGCGTAAATCTGAGTTGGATGAATCGGTACGGCATAACGTGAGCTTTCTATAATAACGCCCCAAGGCAGGTTGGTTTCTTTGCCATAGTTTCTACCGTCCAGGAAAGCGCCGATGTTTCCCCACACAAAACCGGCTAAAATGCTGATTATAAGGATATCCAACCAACGTAGTGTGTTTTCATGGTTTTTGCGGCAAAAATAGATAAGGGCCAATGTAATGCCAATAAGGGCACCCCAGATGGATAGTCCTTTATCCCAGATGAAAAATATTTCGGATAGATGTTTAGAAAAATAATCAATGTTTCTGATTACAAAGGCAAGTCTGGAAACGATTAATCCGGCAAAGAAGATCGCCAGGCTATGGTTTGCTATAAAAGTCAGTTTGGAGCGGTCTTTTTGAATGAGTCTGTGAAGTACAAGCAGGGTCGCGAAAAAGCCCAACGCTATAAAAATCCAAAGGGCATAGATGGTAATGGAACCGAATTGCAATAAAATGGGAAACATATTAGAAATTCAAGATGATGAGTAAAGATCCAAACAGAAATGCAGGAACAATCACCAATGTGGCAATTTCGTTTCTTCTGAAAAAGTTGATTTTGGTGCTTAATGAGGCATGAAACAGGAAGAGGATACTCAAAAAATATTTTAAGAAAATTGAGTGGTAGATGTTAATTGGGCCGGGCAAAACAATGCCAAAATCTTTTTTGCCAAGGTAAAGTGAAATGAAATAGTACAGTAAATAAAATGCTAACAGCCAGCCACTAAAAGAAAGGATTTCGTCTGAAAGTTTTTCCAGGCCGGTTTTGCCAACATGTTGTTTTTTAGCTTTCTTTTGCAGTTTTTTTAGATCTTTTAGTTTGCGCATTAACTGTTTGCGCATGTGCCAAAAGGTTTTAATATTTTCTCTGGTTTGTCCTTTTAGATCTTCTTCTTTTGCCTGAAAATAGATACTGATATTTTCTTTTATTTGTTCATGAACTTTGGCCAAATTATCGCGAATCTCCTTCATTTCCGGGGTTTCTTCATTAAAACCGATCAAAAAACCGATCCAGAAATTTATAAAATGATCCTGGAACGTTTGTTGTTCATTATTGGTTATGTGATCAGCTCGCCATTCACGTAGGCTTTCCAATGTTTTTTTCCGGTTTGGATTACCTTTTTGGTGCAGTTGCAGCATCATGGTTTTTACTTCCATGGCAATTTCCAGTTTTTCTTTTTTCTTTAGTTCTTCGTGAAGGAATATTTCTTCCTGTTGCAAAAAATCGAGTAATTCTTCACATGATTTGCGGATATAATCGAGGTTTGTACTGTTTTTGATGCGGAGGATTTTATCGACATTTTTACGGATTTTTTCTTTAGTGTCCGGCTTTAAATCGTTTTGGTACAGGTCCAAAAGTTCTTTAACTTTTGCCAGAACAAAATCGACCTGGGTCTGTAGTATTTGTTGTTTCGCAGAGAAATCTTTAAAATCAAAATTTTCTTTTTCTGCTTTCTTTTTTTCTTCCAGGGCTTCTCCGTCCAGTTTGTTTTGAAGCTCAAATGCGCCTTTTTGACGTTCTTTTACTTTTTCTTCTTCGGTTAAATTAAGGTCAATCACATATTCAACCTCCAAAAGATATTCTTTAACCAATCGCTTGTATGCCGCGTAACGGTCTTCGGCCTGAATTGTGCCGTTGACCTTTTTTAGGTTTTTGTCGGTTGCGGAAAATTCGAATTTCGGTAAATCGGAAGTGGCTGTGGCTTCTTCGTTTTCGGCTATGGCAATTATGGAAATGATTGAAAACCCCAATTGATTTAATTCCGCGCGGGCACTTTTTTCGTCGGGAGCACCAATGGTTCCCGTAAGTTCTTTATTCTCTGGATTTATAACGGTATAACGGTACTTTTGCATTGAAATGGTGTTTTGCTATTTGTTGTGTTTAATGCTGGCTTCGATTAGTCCTTTAAATAGTGGATGAGGTTTGGTTGGACGTGACAGGAATTCGGGGTGAAATTGGCAGCCTACCATATAAGGATGGCCTTTAAGCTCAACCATTTCAACTAAATCCCCATCCGGAAAGATGCCTGCTGTTTCAAGTCCTGCTTTTTCCAGCTTATCGCGGAATTCGTTATTATATTCATAACGATGGCGATGTCTTTCGTGAATCAATTTTTCATCATATAATTTGGCGATCTTGGTTCCCGGCATGACTTTGCAAGGGTATGAGCCAAGTCTTAGTGTGCCACCTTTGTCTTTTTCTTTATATTGACCGGGTAAGAAATGGATAATATAAAAATCCGGAGAGAGTTTGTTGCTTTCATCAAATTCCTCGGAAGTGAATCTTTCATCCTTAAAATGATGACGGGCGAATTCAATGGTCTGGATCTGCATTCCAAGACAAATTCCAAAATAAGGAACCTTGTTTTCACGGCAATATTTTGCGGTCATAATCATTCCTTCAATGCCGCGATTTCCAAATCCACCAGGTACAATTACGCCAGCGGCGCTCTTTAGGGCATCCCAGGTTTTTTCATCATTTTTTTCAAGTTTCTCAGAGTCGATCCAGATTAAATCCAGGTCGCTTTTTTGGTGATAACAGGCGATTTTAAGTGATTCGACTACGCTTAAATATGAATCGTCCAAACCGGTATATTTTCCGACCAGGGCAATTTTAATTTTGTCGCGCTTGGCTTTAATTTTATCATTGAGTCCGATCCAATCTTTAAGATTTGGCTCAATCTTGCCAAGTTCCAATTTGAGTCCAATCAGCTGCGCTAACTGATGTTCCTCGAATTTAAGTGGAACTTCATAGATTGAATTTACGGTTGGTGCCGGAATTACGCAATTCTCATCCACATCACAGAAAAGGGCAATCTTTTTAAGTTGTTCTGTGGCGATAGGGTGATCGGCGCGGGCTAAAATGAAATCCGGCTGAATACCGGTTGCGCGGAGTTCACGCACGGAAGCCTGTGTCGGTTTGGTTTTTAGTTCTTTTGACGCAGCCAGATAAGGTAAAAGTGTAAGATGAACAAACAGGGTATTGCGGTGACCCAGCTCATGTCTAAGTTGACGAATGGATTCAAGGTAGGGGAGCCCTTCAATATCGCCGGTGGTTCCACCAATTTCAACCAAAACAATATCGGCCCCGCTGCTCTTTCCGGCGTCTTTAATGCGCTTTTTAATGGCGTTGGTAATGTGTGGAATGATTTGGATTGTTCCACCAAGATAGCTGCCTTTTCTTTCTTCACCAATCACATGTGAGTAGATTTTGCCTGTGGTAACGGAAGAAACTTCACTTAAGTTTTCACCGACAAAGCGTTCGTAATGGCCAAGATCCAGATCGGTTTCCGATCCATCCTGCAATACGTAAACCTCTCCATGCTGAAAAGGATTCATTGTTCCCGGATCTACGTTCAAATAAGGATCCAGTTTTTGAGTGAAGACCTTAAATCCCGAAGCTTTGAGGAGAGCACCGATCGAGGCAGTTGCAATGCCTTTTCCTAGTGATGAACATACTCCGCCAGTGACGAAGATGTATTTGGTCTCCCTCATAAAATTTGGTTTGGGTTAATTTTCAAGTTCGAGTCCGATTTTTTTTCGCACTTCGGACATTGTTGCGGCAGCGACTTTTTTTGCTTTTTTCGCCCCTTTGTTCAAAACGCTATAAACATATCCTAAATCAGTGGCAAGTTCAATTCTTTTTTTGCGATATGGAGCGAAATATTCGAGTATTTTTTCATTGAGAAGTTTTTTGGCATCACCATAACCAAAACCGCCTTTACGATACTTCTGTTCAAGAGCCTCGATTTCTGTTTTTGTAGCAAAGTGAGAATATAGTTTAAAAACCGTATCTTTGTTTGGATCTTTTGGCTCTTCCAACGCTGTTGAATCGGTCTTTATGCCCATAACCTGCTTTTTGAGTGTTGCTTCGTCTGCAAAAAATTCAATTACGTTTCCGTAGCTTTTGCTCATTTTGTGTTCGCCGTCGGTACCGATAATTGTGGCTACATCTTCGGGAATATATGGTTCCGGGCGCTTAAAAGTAGCGCCAAAATGGTGGTCAAATTTCTCGGCGATATCTTGGGCAATTTCAATGTGCTGCTTTTGATCTTTTCCGACCGGAACAAGATCAGGTTTATACATCAAAATATCGGCAGCCATTAAAATCGGGTAGGTGAAAAGTCCGACCGTTGCATCTTTTAAGCCCTTGGCTACGGCATCTTTATAAGCGTGCGCGCGTTCCATCAAACCCATGTGAGTAATACAATTAAAAATCCAGGCAAGTTCGGTGTGTTCATGAACATCACTTTGGCGGAAAAAAGTTGTTTTTTCGGGGTCAAGTCCAAGTGCAAGGTAATCCAGGGCCAAATTAATGGTTGATTCATGAAGTTTTTTGGGATCTCTAACCGTTGTGAGCGCGTGCAAATCAGCAATAAAAATAAAACATTCATGCGAATTCTGCATGGCAATGTGGTTTTTCATGGCTCCCAAATAATTGCCAAGATGAGGAGTTCCGCTTGCTTGAACCCCGGAAAGAATGCGTTTCTTCATAGTTTTGCTTTTATTGAAATTTTGAATCAAATAAGTATGGAAACTTCAATTTCTTGCCCAGTATAGCAGATTTTTTTATTTCTTTAAGTTAAACGGTAGAAAGTGGATCTACATCTATTTTTAGTGGGTTTTCTGCGGTGAATTTTTTGGCGAAGGGTGAGGATTTTATGGTTTTGGGTGCAAAGGTTGGGGTGCTCTGGGCCGTTGTTTTTTGCTGTAAATATTTTTTTAGAAGTTCTCGGGGATTTTCTCCGTTGATTAAAATGTGCCAACGATACTTATTGCGGAATCTTGGTATCAGTGCTGGATAAATCGAGATGTCGCTGCTTTTTTCAACACTTGCCGGGGTGTCTGAACTGGGGTCGTGTGAGTTAAGGGCGAGGAGTTTTTGGTAAATTTCTTCAGCTTTGTTTTTGGCTTTTTTGATATCTGTTTCGGCAATCGTTAATTTGATAAGTTTAGTGAATGGCGGATATTTAAGCTCATTACGAAGAGCAATTTCCAGGTCATAAAATCCAAGATAATCGTGTGCGGCGGCTTTCTTAATTACATAGTTATTAGGCAAATAAGTCTGAATAACCACTTCGCCATTGTTGGATTCGCGACCGGCTCGCCCGGAAACCTGGGTTAAAAGTTGAAAAGTTTTTTCGGCGCTACGGAAATTTGGGATGGTAAGGCTTAAATCAGCCAGAATTATTCCAACCAGGTTAACTTTTGGTAAATGTAAGCCAAGGGAAATCATTTGCGTTCCAACTAAAATATCCGCTTCGTGGTTTTTGAAAGCTGTGTAAATGTTTTTAAAGCTATCTCTTTGCGTTGTGGTGTCGCTATCGGCACGGATTACTTTGGCAACCGGAAAAAGCTTGTTCATTTCATCTTCCACCCTTTGGGTACCCAAACCCAGGTAGCGGATGTAAGCACTTTCACATTTTGGACAGATTTTGGGAACTTGACCGATTTTGCCGCAGTGATGGCAAATCAGTCGATCTACCTGATAAATTCCGCCTTCAATCGAGATTCTTTGATGATAGGTCATGGAGGTGTCACATTTGTCGCATTTCACAATATATCCGCAAGTGCGGCAGAGTACGGCGGAAGCGGCTCCACGACGGTTCAAAAAAAGAATCGCCTGTTCGTGTGTTTGAAGTTTGTCGGTTAATTTTGCTTGAAGTGCTTCGCTGAAAATCGAAAAATTTTTCTTTTTAATTTCTTCACGAAGATCAACTATGGTGGTTTTTGGTAAAGTGCTGCCGAATTCTTTGGTCGCGCGTTCGTTGAGTTCCACAAGCTCGTAATTGCCCTGTTTGGCCTGATAATAAGTTTCCAGTGAAGGCGTAGCGGAACCGGCTAGAACTTTTATATTCAAAATTTCGGCCATTTTAATTGCTACGTCCAAAGTGTTGTAATGTGGCGATTGATCCTGTTTGTAGCTGCTATCGTGCTCTTCGTCCAAAATAATAAAACCAAGATTTTTGAAGGGAGCGAACAGCGCGGAGCGTGATCCAATGACGATTTTGGCTTCTTCTTTGTGAATACTTTGCCAGGCTTTTTCCTTTTCCTTGGCTGTTAATTGGCTATGGATAACCGCAACTTTGTGGTGAAAATGCTGTTTAAAACGCTGAACGGTTTGAGCGGTTAAAGAAATTTCGGGAATCAGCATTAAAACCTGCTTGCCTTCGTGGACCTGTTTATCAGCTATGTGAAGATATATTTCGGTTTTGCCGGAGCCGGTAATTCCATGGAGCAAAGCAACTTTTTTTTGACTTTGCTCGATTGTTTGCAGGACTTGCAGCTGATCAGCATTAAGGGCGTGGCTTTTTAGGGTTTGTAATTCATCCTGTTGGGTAAAGTCGGGCGCAATAATTTTCTTTTTTTTGATGAACGGAATCGGCAAAAACAGCTTTAATGCTTTATAAGTAGGGCAAAAATAATAATGGGCTATCCATTGTAAAAGTTCAATTTGAGAAGGTTCCAGATGAGGTGCGTTCTCGACAATTCCCAAAATTTCTTTGGTTTTATATTCGGGAGTTTGGCTGTGCATGTTTAAAATAACGCCTTTCATTTTTTTGTTGCGAAGTTGAATTTCCACAACCTGGCCGATTCGCGCATTGATGGAATCGGGAATTTGGTACGTGAGCGTGGCTCTGTCGTTACCTATTTTTTGCGGAAAGAGGATTTCAGCGAAGTTCATTTCTGATGGCTTTATTGAGTTCTTTACAGACTTTTTTTGGGTCCAGGCCGTGTTTTGTTACACCTTCTTGAATGCTTTCAAAGGTGGCTGCGTAGCAACCTATACAATGAATTCCAATATTTTGCAGAACAGGTAAAGTTTCGGGAAAGGCTAAGACTACATCGCCAATGATCATGTCTGGTGTGATTTCGATGATTTCGCCTTTTTCAAAAGTGACTTCTTCAATTTGGAAAGGGGAGTGGCTTTTGGCTTTTAAGGAAGGGGTTATCACATTCTGTATCTTTTCTAAAAGAAGTGGGAATTTTTTAAAACCGGCGCTCTGGTTAAGGTGGCCACCGTTTGGCACAAGAATCAGATCAGTTTGAGTCTTTTTTGATAAATCCTTGGAAATCGTCAATTTTACATAAGGATCGTTATCTCCGGCGAAAACATAGAACTTTTTACAATTTTGGCGAATTTTTTTCCAATCAAATTTTTTGGCGAAAGTTTTCATTCCTTCATCAAATTTGTTTCCAGGTAGTTTTCCAAATCCAGCTACCAAATAAGCGGCTTTGATTTTGAATTTCTCGATCAGGTTCAAGGTAAACAAAACGCCTAAACTATGACCAATAAAAATGCTTTCCGAGTTTAGATGCTTTTTGTATGGTTCAAACGCTTTAAGCCAATCTTTTAAGGTCTGTTTTTGTGGAGTGGGAAGTGGCGGAATAATGACCTGATAGCGGCTTCCTTTTAGCTCTTTTTTAAGCCATGGAAACCAGTTTTCTTGCGGGGTGCCTTCTACTCCATAAAAAATGAAAATTGTTGGTTTTTCCATTTTGCGTGTTGCTGGTCTTGACATGTTCAATTAAATGTGGTAAAAAGAAGATCCCTTTAAACTTGATATGTCGCTTGAACAACATACATTAAAGCAAAAATCTTTTAAAGATCGTTTAGAGCTTTTGTTTGATATAAAAGCCGATAAACGGCTTGTTTTTGAAAAGAAACTGCTCTTGGATTATATCCAAGCTAATCAAGCTGAATTTGTGGCTGAAATTAAAAATGGCAAGGGGATTGATTTGCGTAAAAAGCTTGGTTTGAGTGGGGTGAAATATGAAAAAATTTGGCTCGAAATAGTGGAAATGTTAAGGCAAAATTTGTCCAGTGAATTAGTAAAGGACTCAATGCTTGAACAGGGTTTGATTGTCTTTAATGCCTTGATGACTTCGGCTAGAATCCAAAGGGAATTTCGATAGTTTTTTTGCTATGTCCGCTTTAGGGCGGACGCGGACATTCGCTGCGCTCATGTCTGTTAGGCCGGCGTAGTGGCCGGCCGGATTTGCGTAGCAAATCTGTTGGTGCGCCAAGAGGGAATCGAACCCACAACCTTCGGTTCCGAAGACCGACGCTCTATCCAGCTGAGCTATTGGCGCGTAAGGCTTTTAAGGTGTTTTGCGGTCCCATTATACTTACTTTTTTAAAAAAGTCCTCTCTTTTTTAGGGAAAGGACCTTTTTTAGTGGTTTTAACTTTAGGTTTAATTATTTCTTCTTGCCGCCTTCCAGCTTCTTTTTTGCGTTGTACAAGTTCCAATCAACCAGAATAGGTGTAGCTATAAAGATTGAAGAATAAGTACCGGCAACGATACCAACCATTAAGGTTATGACAAAGAAGCGGACGCTTTCAGCTCCAAAGATCGCTAAAGCAAGTAAAGTCAGGAATACTGCAAGTGAAGTATTGATAGAACGGGCAATAGTTTCGTTTACAGCCTGGTTAGAAACTTCCGTGAAGCTTTCATCACGTTTTTGATACTTAAGTTTTTCACGGATACGATCGAATACTACGATTGTGTCGTGCACCGAGAAGCCAAGAACCGTGAGCATGGCTGTAATAAACAGGGCATCGATCTGTACTCCAAAGAACACACCAAAGTAAACATAAACACCAAGCATAATGCCAAGATCATGCAAAAGGGCAACAACAGCCGCTGTACCGAATTTCCATTTACCAATGTGGCGAGGAATTCTGCGGAAAGCGAAAGCAATGTAAATGATGATCATCAAACTCGCTATAATAACGGCAAAGATTGCTTTGTAACGTAAGCTTTCTCCTACTGTTGGGCCAACAGTGTTAAAGTGAACCTCTTCAAAATCACCTAAGCGTTGTTTGAGTTGTACGAGCAATTGGTCGTGCTGATCCGAAGTGATGGTTTTGGTCTTGATCAGGTAACCCTGCTCACTTGGAACGATATGTGGAGTCCCAAGGTCAATCTTGCTGTCTGTTCCGGTTATAGCCGGTTGATTATTGTTGGCAGCCGGAGTTGTTACTTTTTGATTCAAAGCATTGGTGCTTTCTGTTAATGCTTTTTCGATTAGACTGATTTGTTGCATTTGTTCACCCTGGAGAGTTTTGAATTTTAGTTCCATCAAAGTTCCTCCCGTGAAGTCCAAGCCTAATTTAATGCCAAAAGCCGGGATACCAATTAGGGCAATAACAAGCAAAGCTCCTGAAATGATGTAAGAAATTTTGCGAGTTTGGATGATTGGCCAAAGTTTTCTTTCTTTATTTTTTGGAGCGCCGAATAACCAAAGTTTGTCAGCCAGTTTAGTTCTTGTTAAAGCTCCAATAAGAGTTTTGCTCACTGTGATTGCCGTGAACATGGAAACCAAAATACCGGCAGCAAGGTTGAAGGCAAAACCTTGAATGATTGAGCTTCCAAAGTAGAAAAGGATGCTGCAAGTGATCAGGGAAGAGAAGTTTGAATCACGAATACTGCTCCAAGCACGGTCAAAACCGATTTCAATAGCGGCGCTTAATGGTCTGCCATCACGAAGTTCTTCTTTAACTCTTTCAAAGATAAGAATATTGGCATCAACAGCCATACCAATTGAAAGGATCACACCGGCAATACCGGCTAAAGTCATAACGATTGGTGTGGAAAGTAAGAAGCTTAAGAAGAAGAGAATGAAACAAGAAAGAATCAGGGAAATTCCTTTTTCCGGACCAGATTCTTTGGAGTTTAAGATGCGGGTAATCAAATAGACAAAAACGCCAATGGAAATTGCTAAAGCCCAGCCAATTGGTAAGGCAATTTTTATCAAGAAAAGCATGATGATTGAGTAGACCATCAAAGCCACTACCGCCAATAAACCAGGTAGACGATAGTAAAGGGTCATGAACAAAGCTATCAAGATAAAGCCGATAAGACCTGCCCATAAACTCTTATTTAGCGCGTCCTGGCCCAATGTGGCCCCGATAGTGTTTTGTCCTGCCAAAACGATTGGTGCAGGAATTGCACCTGTATTTAAGTCGCGGGCAAGATTGCTGGCTTCATCAAGTGTGTAGTTGCCGGTGATTTGAGCTTTTCCTCCGGAAATTTTTTCGTTTACCTTTGGGGAAGAAATCAATTTACCACCAACAAAGATTGCAACCGGTTGTCCAACATTTCTTTCGGTGATTTGTTCAAAAAGTTTTGCTCCTTCGTCATTAAATTGGATAGTCACATATGGTTGAGCAAGCTGAGTGAATTCGGTATCTGCATGTATGAATTGTGCTCCTGTTAAGCCAGTATCCTGCCATTCATCCGGAGCAGCACTATAGAAAGTACTGATGTATTTAACTTGTGATTCTGTCTTTGTTTCGGTTGAAGCTGCTTTGATTTCGATTCCCTTAATAAGGTGGAAACCAAACTCACTTTCTGTAACAGGGGAAAGATCGCCGTTTTTCTTTAAAGCCAGGGCGGCATCTTCAAATGGTTTTACGTAACCATCGCCCGGACCGGTGACCGGGTTTGGTAATAATCCACCCTGGTCTTTATCGGCTTTGTCATCTGAATATTGTTTAGCCAGGTTCTCAAAATTTTCACCACCCTGGATTTTCTTTAAAATATCGTCAGCCAATTTTTTAGCTTCATCTTTTGTTCTTGCTACACCTGCATCTGCTTTGGAAGCTCCTTTATAGGCAATTAAAATGTGTGCAACTTTTGCGGAAGCTTTGTTATCAATTGTTCTTTGTTGATCACGTTTATCAACCAGTTTAATTGTTTCATATCCTTTGTTTTGAGTAAGATTTCCGCTTGAATCAACGGTATAAGATCCACTGGCACTTACAATTTGGCTGTAAACCTCGCCAACTTTTAATGTATTAAAAAGGATGTCTGCTATTTCTGTTGAAGTTTCATCTTTATATTGATAATCACTTTCTGTGTGGGTAACTTTTTCAGGATTGGCTTGTTGTTCCTGTTTTCCTAGCAGGGCAAGGTCTCCTCCGGTTTTAACTTTTGCCAAAAGAGCTTCTGCTCCCGCTTTTGCGGTAGAATCAGAAGTTGTGTCAGCAGTTTTTTTCCTTTCCTTAAACTCCAGCTGAATGGTCTTACCTACTATTGCTTTTGCTTCTTCCAAGTCTTTGATTCCGGCGAGTTCCACAACGATATGTTTTTCATCGGCTACGGAAGAAACATAAATGTTCGGTTCAGATACGCCTAAGCCATTAACACGGTTGTTGATGACATTAACAACACCATCGATAATGTTTTGTTGATCCTTTGATGGCACTTTGCGAAGGTCGATTTGATAATCGAGCTGAGAGCCTCCTTGTAAGTCCAGGCCAAGATGAAAGTTGCTATCCAGTAGAGATTTTTTTAGACTATCCAGTATGTTTAATTGAGTCCCGGTTGGGCTGGCCCCGATGAGTTTTTGTTGATATTGGGCAGGTAGATCAATAAACCCCAGAATTAAAGCGGTGAGAATTATGATTCCTACCTTAAGAAAGTGTCGATTCTTCATAGCTTGAAGATGATTGATTAAGAATTAAAAAATTGTGTTCAGATCTGAAGCATATCCTTAGCTAGTTCGCTATCGAGCTCTTCGTTGTTACCTTTGCCACTTCTTCCGTAATCGTCAGCAAGCTTTACTACGTCATCAAGCTCGGGAGTGGAAACTTCAAAGATTTTGGAATCTTCAAGTCCCTCTATGCGGTGGAGAGTATATGGAAAGATGTCAAATTTGTCACCAGGATTTAAGATCAACTCTTGCAGGTTTTGCTCGTCTGGTCCATAGGTGAGTTTTATTTTTCCTTCAAAAACATATTGGGTCTCACATTTTTTTTCGTGATACTGAAGCGAAAGTCGAGCACTTTTTCGCACTTCAAGGATTTTGCCGGCATAAGCATTAGTGTGGGCAAACCAAACTTCACGTCCCCACGGCTTTTCCTTGATTTTTATTGGCATTTGTTGGTTCATATTACTTTAAAGCAATTTTTTAAAATGGGCGGTTTTATTGTTTTTTAATTTTTCAACCAGTTTTTTAACGTCGTGGCTGCGATCTTTTTTGCATACAAGCAGCGCATCTTTGGTATCGACGATTACTATATCTTCCAAACCGATGGTGGCAATAAGTTTTTTTTCGTCACCATAAACCAGTGTTCCTTTTGTGTCTATGGCAAGATGTTTGCCTTTGACCAGATTGGAAGTTTCTTTTTCAGAAAGTTCGTCAAAGATTGATTCCCATGTTCCAACGTCGCTCCAGCCAAGTTCGGCCGGAATGATGCGCACTTCTTTGGGGTCGACTTTTTCCATAATGCCATAATCGATGGAGATTTTATCGCATAAAGGATAATAAGTTTTTAGCGCCTTTTGCTCTTCTTTGGTACCTATTTTTTGCTGAATTTTCATCAGATTTTTATAGGTGGTGGGCAAATATTTTTTGAATTTTTTAAGGATGGTATCAATTCTCCAGACATAAAAACCGGTATTCCAGAGATACTTATATGATTGCAAAAAGACTCTTGCTTTAGCCAAATCCGGCTTCTCCACAAATTTTTCAAAAGAGAAAATTTCGACTCCGTTAATTTCTTTTAAAACTTTGCCAATTTTCACATATCCCAGATTAACATTGGGGAACTTGGCTTTTACTTCAATAACATTAAGTGTGTTTTCGTCATGGGCGAGTTTTTCGGCAATTTTTATCTTTTTGATAAACTCATCCTTTTTTTGTACAAGATGATCGGCGTAAATAATACTCATCACGTCATGAGGATACTTTTTTGCCAAATAAGCTGCGGCCAGACCAATACATGGTGCGGTATCCCGCAAATCCGGCTCAACAATTATATTTTCCAGTGGAATTTTACCTTTTACCTGTTCACGGACAACTTCCAGATATTTATGATTAGTCGAAACGTAAATATGCTCGGGCTTTAAAAAGTTCAGCCGCTCAATGGTTTCCTGAAGCATGGTTTTGTTACTGATCAGTTTTTGAAACTGTTTTGGTTTATCAACTCTGCTTAATGGCCAAAGGCGTGTACCTGTTCCGCCGGCTAAGATTACTGCTTTCATTAATTAGTTATTAAGGATTGTCCGGTCATGTCTTTGGGTTTTTTGATATTTAACAAATCAAGCATGGTTGGAGCTATATCTTCAAGGCCACCTTTTTTGCTTAATCTATACTTGTTTTTGGTTTCTGCTGCAAGTGGGGATTGGCTTTTGGCAACCAGGCAAATAACCGGATTGATTGTGTGGGAAGGACACTGATCTCCATTTGGGTAAATCATATATTCGGCGTTGCCGTGATCTGCGGTTAAAATAAAATCGTAACCATTGGCTAAAGCTGTGGGAACGATTTCGCCTATACACTTATCAATAGCTTCCAAAGCTTTTACAGTGGCTTTGTAATCGCCGGAATGGCCTACCAGATCGGCATTGGCAAAGTTTTGGATAATCACCTGGAATTTATTTTTTTTAATTTCTTGAATGGCGCGATCAGCAATTGCTTGTGCGCTCATTGCCGGTTTTTGGGCATAAGAAGGCGTTTTTGGAGAATCGATTAAAATTCGATCTTCAAGGGCAAAAGGTTTTTCAACTTGGCTATTAAAAAAATAGGTAACATGTGCGTATTTTTCGGTTTCGGCTATCCTAAGTTGATGGATTTTATGCTGACTTAAAATATCTCCAAGATTGTTTTTTACAGCTTTGGTTGAGTACACAACTTCCGCTTTGGTTGAATAGTCGCCAAAGCAAACAAAAAATGGATGAACAGTTTTAGCTGGTTTAAAGCCAATTTTAGCTTCTCCTGTAAAACATTGGGTGATCTGGCGTGTTCGATCCGTGCGGAAATTCCAGAATATTACCGAGTCTTTTGGTTTGATCAGGCCATGTTCATCAAGCAAAATCGGCTCAATATAATAATCGGTTTTGATACCACTGGCGTAAGAATTTTTGATAGCTTTGATGGGATTGGTTTCTTTGAGGCCTTTTCCAACAGTATAAAGGTCATAAGCTTTTTGAGTGCGATCCCAATTATTGTCACGATCCATGGCGTAATAGCGGCCGATGATGGTGGCAATTTTGGCTTGAAATTGAAGTTTATCGCCATTGCCGGTTTTGAAAGGTTGATCCATTTTGAGTTCATGGATTTTTGCCTGAATTCGTTTGATGAATTTTTCGGCGGTTCTTTCGGGAACATCACGGCCATCTGTAATGGCATGAATGTAGACAGGGCCAACTTTAGCCTTTTTTGCCATTTCCAAAAGTGCGAACAGGTGATTTAAATGTGAATGAACTCCCTGATCGGAAATCATTCCTAAAAGGTGCAAAGCTGATTTTGGAGTTTTTTGAACTTTATTTAAGGCTTTTAAAAGAGGCTTTTTTTTGAAAAAACTTTTGTCTTTAATGCTGCGGTTTATTTCTTCAAGTTTTTGAAAAACAATTCTTCCCGCGCCCATGGTAAAATGTCCGACTTCCGATCCACCCTGTGTTCCTGCCGGTAAGCCAACCGCTTCACCGTGAGCTTGAAGTAACGCCACCGGATATTCTTTTCTTAAACGATTCAAGTTTGGCATTTTGGCGTGAGTAATGGCATTGCCCGGGTAATCTTTGCCCTCACCAAAACCATCCAAAATCATAAGATAAACTTTTTTTGTTGCCATAATTAAAATTAGAAATTCAGAAGTTGCAGATACCAGTTCAAAATCCTTTCACCCAGGAAGATGGTTAAAACGCTTCCCATAACCATAAAAGGTGCAAAAGGAACCTGAGTTTTTGGTGTAACTTTTTTGCTGGCGATAAGTCCTAAACTTAAAATTGCGCCAATAGCGTAAGTTAAACAAATTGCGATCAAAAATTGCTGCCAGCCAAAAATAAAAGCCATGGCAAGGCCAAGATATAAGTCACCTTCACCCAACCATTTTCCCTTGGAGAGCACGATTTGTCCGCCAAAAAAGATCAAAGCAATCACTGTAGCAATAATAATGGAAACCAGTCCGGTTTTGGCTATGAATAGCGAACCGATCAGGGAAACTCCCATAAAAGGGAAGAGCAGCATGTCGGGGATTTCCATGTTTTTTAGATCGGAAAAGAAGATTCCAATAAAAAATAATCCAAAAATAAAATAAAGAATAAAGGAAAGTAGTTGCCATCCGTAAAAAACTCCATCCATCAAAAATGGAAATTTCAAAAAAGTAAGAACGGCCAAAAGTCCTGTCATTAATTCTATAAAGAAATAATCATAACTGATTTTTTTATGACAGAAACGACATTTTCCTTTTAAAATAAGAATGCTTAATAGTGGTACAAGATCACGGTTTTTAAGGACTTTTTTGCAGAAAACGCAATGTGATCTGCCGAAAATGATTCCTTTTTCGTTGGTCTCGAGTCGGTTAATTACAACACTTAAAAAGCTGCCAAAGCTTAGGCCCAGGATGAAAATTAAGATGGAGATTAAGACGAGCATTGTAATGAAAATTAAATAATTATTTCTTTGTGATGTTGGTATTATTGTGCATTTAGAACGTTGGCCTTTAAAGTATTGGGGTCGACTCCCTTAACCTTGGCGACCAGGTTTGTATAACGTTCGGTAGCAGAAGCGCTGATGGAGTTGCCTTTGCCCATGTCGTGGGCTTTTTGATAGTAGGTGAGTGCCTGACTTGTGTTACCTTTTTTTTCGTTTAATAAGCCAAAATTTAGATAAATGGCTTCCAGTTGCGGGTCGATATTAATTCCGGTTTGCAGGTTTTTTTCGGCTTGATCCAATTGTCCGGCGCTTATTTGGGCCCAGGCGAGCAAATTGTAACTCATGGCTTCATTGGGGTGTTTAAGGTATGCCTTTTCGGCCAGGCTTAAAGCTTTATCCGGTTGATTTGTTTTTTCAGTATAGAGCCAGATTGGTCTAATATAATAATTTATATCTTGATCGTTGATGGCCAAAACATTTTCATAATTTTGGGCGGATTTGTTGTAGTCTTTAAGTTGCAAATAAATCTCGGCAAGCTTTTGATTAATCTGAATAACCGGCTGGAAACCATTCTTTTTGGCAAGTTCCAAATTGGCTGCGGCAAGCGGAAGATTATTTAAATCATAATAGGTAAGTCCAAGAAAATAATAAGTTTCAGGTTTTTGAGGATCCAGATTTTTGGCCTGATTTAGCGATTCCAGCGCGTCCTGATATTTGTCGATGCTTAGGTAGGCATATCCAAGTAAAACCCAGGCATCACGATAATCTTTTTGGGCTTTAATGACATCAAAAAGCAGTGGAATCGCTAATTGATATTCTCCGGTTTGATTAAAACTGCGGGCCAGCAAAGCTTTTAAATGAATCGGTTCTCCACCCTGATTGAAATTAAATTCGTTAAAAGCATTCAAATAATTTTGTGCTTTTTTGGTGATGTCATCGCTTCCGCCCATTTCTACGGCTTTTTTTAGAAGATCTTTGCTTTTATCGTATTCACCGCTAAATGCAGCAATGATTCCTTGGTAGTATTTTGCGGTTTGACTATCGGCATTCAGGTTGGCAAAAAGATTTTTGGCTTCGTCGATTTGGCGATTTCCAAGGTAAGACCTTCCTAAATAAACCAGGGTGTCGGTGTTGTTTGGGGCGAGTTTATTGGCTTGTTGAAAGTTTGCAACGGCCGCATCATATTCATGATTCAATAAGTGAATGCGTCCAATTTTCACAAATGGTTCCGGATTTGTTAGATCAAGTTTGCTGGCTGCTTCATATTCGGCAATGGCCAGGCTGTAATAACCGTTTTGTTCCAATAATGCGCCACGTGAAATGTGTTCGGTGTAGGTTTTGTTGCGTTCCACTTTTTGAGTTCCCTGTTCGGTTTGTGGATTTTGAGGAGCTGCAGGGAAAAATGGCCCGCCGGATTGAAAAGGTGGAAGTCCAAAAATGTAAAGACCGCTTGTAACAAAGCTTAAAAAAAGAATTAAAGAAAGTGCTGGTAATAGTTTTTTCATGCGGAGATTATGCTTGGATTATAGGCGGGTAATTGTTCCTGGGACTTTAAGATTTGATTGGTTTTTAAGGTGTTGGCATGACAAAAAGCAATGGCTAAAGCGTCCGCGGCGTCATCCGGAGTAGGGAGGTGATCCATCTGAAAAATCAGTTGAACCATTTTTTGAATTTGTTTTTTTTCGGCGTTGCCATAACCACAAACTGCCGCTTTAACCTGTTGAGGTTTGTATTCGGCGATTTCATAACCACTGGTTGAAAGCAGCTGCATCATTGCGCCACGGGCATGGGCAACATGAATTGCCGTCTTTACATTTTTACTAAAAAAAAGTTCTTCGATTGCCACTGAATCCGGCTTCCAGGTTTTTAAAAGAGTTTTTAAATCGTCATTAATTTGTTGAAGACGGGAACTTAGCGATTGATTCGGTAAGGTCTTAATGCAGCCGTAATCCAAGAGTTTGAATTGGTCTTTGGAGCATTCAATAAATCCAAAACCTGTGGTTGCTGTTCCTGGATCGATCCCCATTATAATCATAAGGATTTTTCGGTATAGGTACGTCAAAAAAACGCACCTTTATTTTAATGGAAAATCTTAAAATTTAATAGTCGAAATCTGTTTTTCGTCTTTACTGGCGTTGCTCACAATGACGATTTTGTCATTTGCTTTGGCCAGATTATTTTTCTTCAAAAATTGGCGAATCATTTTAACGTCGATTTCTTTGGAAATCGGTTGAATGTATGTTTTTTTAATTCCCCAAACCAGGGCAAGTTGTCGTTGCACTTTTGGGTCTTCGGTTAGCGCAATAATCGGGATGTAAATTCTGTGTTTAGCCAAATGCTGTGCGGTAAATCCGGAATTTGTGATGGCTATAATCAGATCTGCGTTAATATCCACAGCTAACTTTGCCGCATTTAAACAGGTTGCGTAAGATACCGGAAGATTTTCATGAAAAAGCAGATTCGGTAAAAACTCTTTGTGTCTTTTAAGATATTGTTCAACGGAAGCTGCAACTTTAGAAAGTGTAGCTGTTGCCTGCAGCGGATATTTGCCAACAGCCGATTCGTTAGAAAGCATCAGCGCATCACTATGATCAAAAACGGCATTGGCGGCATCACTCATTTCAGCGCGAGTTGGTCGGGGATTATCCACCATTGATTGCAAAATTTGCGTAGCGGTAATAACCGGTTTGCCATGAAGATTGGCCAGTTTGATAATTCTTTTTTGAATGAGCGGAACTGTTTCGGCGGGGATCTCGCTGCCCAAATCACCACGTGCAACCATTACTCCATCAGTCTCGAAAATAATACTTTCCAGATTTTCAACGGCTTCATGACGTTCGATTTTGGCAATAATTTTAGCTCGTCCTTTTTGAAGGCGAATAAGTTCGCGAAGTTCTTTGATGTTTTCGGCAGATTTTACGAATGAAAGAGCAACATAATCCACATTGTGAGCGAGTCCGAATTTAAGGTCGGCTTTGTCCTTGTCGGTAATCGGATTTGCCTTGATTGAAGCGGTTGGAACGTTAATTCCTTTATGTGATTTAACGATTCCACCATTGGCAACTCGGCAAAAAATCTCGTTCTTTTGGACTTTGATTACGGTGACTTCAATCAGTCCGTCGTCGATCAGAATTTGATCATTTTTCTTAACATCTTTAGGCAGTTCCTGATATTGGCAGGGGATTATTGCGGCGGTATGACTCGCGGAATTTGCTAAATGTCCCACGATTTTTGTTGTAGTTAAAATAATCGTTTGTCCTTTTTTGATGTTTATACCTTCCGCAGGCATTTCGCCAACACGGATTTTTGGGCCTTGTAGATCCTGCATAATGGCAATTGGCGTTCCGACTTTCTTTTCAACTTTGCGAATATTTTCAATAATCCTGGAAAAACTTTCATAACTCCCATGCGAAAAATTAAGCCGCGCCACGTTCATTCCGGCATGAACCATTTTTTCAATCATGCCAAAATCCTGTGAGGCCGGCCCAAGTGTGCAAACAATTTTTGTTTTTTTGTGAAGCATGAGTTTGTTTTATTTGATTTTATTATACAGCAAAATCAGCTTTAAATGAAGGGCGAATTTACCTTAAATGTACTCTATGATCTTGAAAAAACTGATGTGAATTTACCCTCGTTGATAATTTTCACAACTTCTTGAGGATTAAAGATTGTACCATTCATGCAGACATAAATGCCATCAGGTAAGTAGTTTAGTTGGCCAAGGGCAAAACCTAAATTAAATCCTGCATCGGAAGGTGAAAAGCCTTGGATAGGAATCATTGATCCAGTAAGGATAATCACCTTTTTTTTCTTTTTAGATTGGCTTGTAAATATTTTGCTGTGTCGGGCATGGTATAGGTTCCATGTGTGATGATGATTTTTTTAGATACACTTTTTTCAATCGTTTCTAAGATTTTTTTTCGATCGTTTTGAGTTAAGCTTCTGCTGTCCTTCATGCAGACCTGAGTGAATATGACTTTATTGTTTATTTTGAGCGATTTAATGTATTCAGGAATAACTGAGTGACGATTTGGAACGGCTGTGTCTTTCGTTGCATCATAATATGAATCAATAGTTCCACCTGTTAAAATAAATTGGACGTCCGGTTGTTCGATTATTTTTTTCATGGTGTTTTTTGTTAAGATTTTGAATTGGCTGCCCCTACTTCACCGTCACGCTCTTTGCCAGGTTTCTTGGCATGTCGGGGTTGTTTTGGCGCAGAATGGCCAGGTAATAGGCCAAAAGTTGGATAGGGATGATGTTTACGATTGGAGAGGCAATGCCTACATCCGGAACGCGGATCCAGAAGTCAAAAATGGCGTCGTTTTCCGGTGAAATGCCAATTATGTAACCGCCGCGGGCTTTGACTTCACGGGCGTTGTTTAAAATGTCGGTGCGGGTTTCGTCGTTGGCTACAAGCGCAATGCAAGGTGTGCCTTCGCTGATCAAAGCAATCGGGCCGTGTTTTAGTTCTCCTCCGGCAAATCCTTCGGCGTGAATGTAAGAAACTTCCTGCAATTTTATGGCTGATTCAAGCGCCATGGCGTAGTTTACCGCTTTGCCGATCACGTACATACTTTCGCTATCCTTTAATTTTTCTGCCAGGTTTTTGATGTGTTCTTCGTAGCGTGGATTAAGCATGTCATTGATTTTTCCGGCAGTTTCAATGAGCAGTTTTTTGCCTTCCTGCAGCTTATCCACACAAGCGTAAGCAAGCAGTGTCAAAATCGCAATTTGGGAAGTTGTGGCTTTGGTTGATGCCACAGCCTTTTCTGGGCCGGCTTTAATGTGCAGTGTGTAGTCGGATTCGCGATCCATGGTTGAGCCTTCCACATTTACAATTGAAAGAACTTTTGCGCCTTTTTTCTTGGCAACCTCAATCGCTTCCAAAGTATCGGCGGTTTCTCCGCTTTGTGAAACGGCAATAACCAGACTTTTTTCTTTTAGGAAATGTTGATGACTTGGGAATTCCGATCCCACAACCACATTTACGTGTCTTTGAGCGACTTTAGCGAAAATATATTCGGCGGCTAGACAAACTTTTCCGGCCGTTCCGCAGCCAATTAAAAATGTGCCATAGGCTTTTTTGATCTCTTCGGCCAGCTTTTGAATTTCGTGATCGTCCTGGTTAATCGCACGGTGAATTGTGTCTTTCTGTTCCATGATTTCTTTGATCATGAAATGCGCGAAATTGCCTTTTTCCGCTTCTTTGGTGTTCCAATTGATTTCGACTACTCTTTTTTCAATCTCTTTGTCGGTATCTAAATCATAAAAAAGTGGTTTACCATCAAGCACTACCATTTGGTTATCATCCAGATACATAACTTTGCGTGTGTATTCCAAAAATGCCGGAATATCCGAAGCGACAAAATATTCATGTTCGCCAATGCCCACGATTAAAGGAGAACCTCTTCTGGCTGCGATAATTTTGTGATCTTCGGCCTTCATAACCAGAATGGCAAAACGACCTTTCAACTCTTTAATGGCCATTTTTGCGGCGGTCTCAAAATCATGTTTTTTGCAATATTCTTCAATCAAATGAACGATTACTTCGGTATCGGTTTGAGAAATAAAAACGTGTTTTTGGCTGATGAGTCTTGCTTTAAGCTCTTCAAAATTTTCGATAATACCATTGTGAACTACAGCCAATTTTTTGGCTTCATCAACGTGTGGGTGGGCATTAAGTTCGGTTACTCCACCATGAGTGGCCCAACGAGAATGGCCAATGGCAATGCTGGTTTGCGGAAAGGGATTATGTTCCAAGTCAAACTCGCCAATTTTTCCTACTTTTTTGTATAGGCCAAGATTTGAACCGTTTTGATAAGCCACTCCCCAAGAATCATATCCACGATATTCCAGTTTTTTTAAACCTCTGACTACAAGATCAGCTGCATTCGTTTTTTGTCCAATATAAGCAAAAATTCCACACATAGGTTCAATTAGTAATTATAAATTATTAATTAGAAATATTTTTTTGATTTGAGTTTGATCTTTGAATTTGGAAGTCGGGATTCTGACTTTGAAAATCGGATTTTGAACTTTCATTTTTAGCGCTTTTGCCTCCAAAATCGGCCAGAATTAATTTCATTGAATGGGGATTGTGGAAGAGGTGGGTCTTAATAATTTGATCGGAAGTTGCCTGGTCTTTTGCCTCCATGCTCCAGAAAACTCCTCGTTCAACTTTTTCAATTACGTTATCATGAAGATGATTTTGAAGGTTGGCCCTGATGCTTTTACCGGTATAATTGTCGTATTCGGTAACAATGAAATGAAAATTGTTTGGGAGCTGATTTTGCATTGGCTGCAGCCCTTTATCTTTGCTGTAACTGTATACTTCATCGCCAATATAAATAGTTGGGATTTCTTTATTTAAATTAAGGATTTCGCCGCTGGCTAAAAGTTTTTCAGCAGTTTTTTTTAGATCTTTTTTATCTTTCAGATCGAATCCCAAAAAGATTTGGCGCTTTAAAGTTGCATTAAAGCCAAGTCTTTTTACGGTATTTTCCATGGTGCGTTCTTCGTTATCCGTAATAATCAGGCGAATCAGCATGGTGATATCGGGCTTTTTGGTCATCTTTTCCGGTTTGTCCTGGATTGGCGAACGAGCAGAAGTTTTCTGTGATGATTGTGATTTTTTCTTATCCGCAGTTAAGCTTTTTGGCTTAACCAAAGTCTTTTTTGAGCTATTCAGGTAATCAGCCAATGAATCAAAAATCGGTTGACCAACCGTGGTGCGTTCCGGATGGGGCATTAGCGCTAAAACGTTACCTTCCGGATTACAAACACCAGCCAAATTGTACATGGCGCCATTTGGATTTACGGGAAACTCTTCAACAATTTTGCCGTTTTCATCGCAATAGCGGAAAAGAGTCTGTTCATTGTTTTTCAAATTTTCCAGGAGATTTTTTTCGAGTGTGGTAAAGCGACCTTCGCCATGAGCAACCGGAATTCGCATTACTTCTTTTTGGCTAAAACGATTAAAGACACTGCGGCCTTTTGTGGCATCGTGCCTTATATAAATCCAATCGTTGTAAAAACCTACACCAAGGATCTTGCCTTTTTTAACACGTTCATTCCATCCCATGGCCAATTCCAAATGATTTGGATTAAGTCCGGGAATCATTCCTTTTTCAACTAAAATTTGGCAACCATTGCATAAACCCAAAACCGGCTTGCCGGCTTCTGCTTGCTGCTTAATAACGTCCATAATCGGATCCTGAGCCGCGATAATGCCTGATCTTCCGCGATCTTCATAAGAAAAACCGCCGGGAAGAATGAAGGCGTCATATTTTTTCAACTTTGAATAATCGTCATTCCAGCGAATAAGATCAGCTGTTAATTTTGATCTTCTGCAAGCTCTAAGGGCTTCTAGTTCGCAATTGCTGCCTGGAAACAAAATGACGGCTACTTTGTGATCCATAGATTTAAATTAACTGGATTGAGTCTTCGAGTTTCTTGGGGATTTTAGTAAGGTTAAGCGCTTTTGCGCCCTTAATTAATAGCATATCTTCAATGCGAACGCCAAAGTTTTTTTCCAGGTAAATTCCCGGTTCGGAAGTGACAATTGCGTTTTCTGCAAGCGCATTTTCACTACTGGGAGACAGGTTGGGGGATTCGTGAACTTCCAAACCTATTCCGTGGCCTAAACTATGGCCAAAAGTTTTACCATATCCGGCTTTTTCAATGATATCTCTGGCAATTTTGTCCATGTCCTTGGCCATTACTCCCGCTTTCATCTTTTGAATACTTTTCTCTTGAGCCTCCAGCACCGTTAAATAGACTTCTTTTTGTTCGGTTGTAGGTTTTGCCGTAAAAATCATGCGAGTCATGTCGGAGCAATATCCCTGATATTGCATGCCCATATCAATCAGCACAACATCGCCTTTCTTAAGCTTTTTATCGGTGTTTTGATGATGTGGATTAGCGCTGTTTTCCTGAAAACCAATGATCGAATCAAAAGAAATTTTATCAGCTCCAAATCCGTGACCGAATTTTTCAATTTCCCAGGAAAGATCTTTTTCGGTTTTGCCCGGTTTAAGGTTTTTCTTGACTTCTAAAATGACTTTTTCCGCTATTGTTTGCGCTTTAATGATTTTGGCGATTTCTTCTTCGTCTTTAATTTCCCGGAGTTCTTCAACGATTTTGGTTGTGGGTTTTAATTTGATTTTAAGATTTTTTTTGAAAGCATTAAAGAAATTATAGGTCAGATTTCGGCTTTCAAAAGCCATTTCTGCAATTTTGTGTTTATTGAGTAGGGATTCCAACGTATTCAGAAGCCCTTTTTTATATATTTTTAATTCAACTTCCGGTGGCAGAATCTTTTTGGCAACTCCAAGATATCGAAAATCCGTTAAGAAATAAGCTTTCTTGGGCGTGATAAAAATTTGGCCATTGGTTCCGCTAAAATCGCTTAAATATCTAATATTAAAAGGATCGCTTAGATAAAGTCCCTCAATTTTTTGATTCTGAAGTTTCTTTTGAAGGAGTTTGATCCGCTTGCTAAGGTGTGTTTTCATTAATTCTTTTTGGAAAGATATTGTTTTGTGAGTATTTTGCTAATTTCAACTCCGGGCTGATCGAAGGCGTTAATCTGAAAAAGTTCTCCTAAAAAGGCGATTTCAATTTCCAGTAAATACATTAGTTCTCCTAAATTTTCTTCATCAATTTTTTCCATGGTGAAAGTGATATTTGGGCGTTTCTTTGAAGCTAAAGCTTCGGCGGTTCCTTTGCGCTCGGTTAAAAGTACTTCATGCAGGTCATGGCCCTGTAAATATTCAAACGGTTTTTCATTTTTAAATAATGTGGGAATTCTAATTTGTTTGGTCTTTAAATATTCAACAAAAATGTGAAATTTATTATTTGGTCCTTCCATAAAAAGTTGCAGTTGGGCATGCTGATCCATTGCTCCAACGGCTTTAAGTGGGGTTGGGCCAACTTTGGCATTTTTTCCGATACTTTCGGCCAAAAGTTGAACGTACCAATCGCCAAGATCAGCCAAAATTCGTCCGTATGGAAAGAAAACAGTCATGGTTTTGCCTTTTTCTTTATATAAAGAATATTGTAAAAGACTCAACTTATAAGCCATTTCCAGATCGGTATTTCGTGCGCCTTTAAGCAATTTTTGAATGTTAATGCCGGCAATAGCTGCTGGAAGAAGTCCGACATTTGTAAAAACTGAAAATCTTCCACCAACATTTAACGGAACTTCAAAGGTGGTAAATCCTTCTTTCCGTGTGATTTTTGCGAGTGGTCCATTATTGTTTTCGGTAATTGTAACAACATTTTTTTTGGCTTTGGAACCCATTTTTTTGAGCATTTGCGCATACAAAACCGAGAAAATCGAAAGTGATTCAATCGTGCCGCCGGATTTGCTGATTACAATTAAAAGAGTTTTTGATAAATCTACATTTTTGATGAGAAAATCAATGTATCCGGCCTCCGGGTTATCCAAAAAGAAAAGGTGTGGTTGCTCTGTTTGAAATGGCTTTAAGCTCTTCATTAAGGCAATTGAACCAAGTGACGATCCGCCAATTCCGATTATAAAAACATTCTGAAAATTCTTGCGGATTTTTTTTGCTTCAGCTTCCAATAATTCCAAATGGGTGCTTTTTTGATATGGAAGATCAATAAAACCAAGTTGTTTTTTTTGAGTGAGAACGCTTTTTATTGATTGATATTTTCTTTGCAGTTCCTGAAACTCTTTTTTACTTAATCCCTCGCCTTTAAGTTTTTCCGATAAAGCGTTTTTAAAATCAACGGTTAGCATATGTTTTAAAAATAGGATTTAAACGTTTTGAAGAAAGAAGGTAATAATGGCTTCAGCTTCTGTTAATTCCGCTGGAGCGTTTTTCAGCACTCGCATAACTTCAAATTTTTGATAGCCAAGATTTTGGAGAGCATCAATAACTTCATCTTCAACCGTATGCTCGATTTTTGCGTGTAATCTGGAAATGTCGGCAAGTTCAACTTTGTTTTTTAATTCCACAACAATGCGTTCTGCCGTCTTTTTGCCAATGCCCGGAATCTTACTTAAATAAGCCAAATCTCCGCTGATGATTGCGGACTTAACCTTGTCAGTATTTTGGGAAAGAATTTCCATGGCAAGTTTTGGGCCGATACCGTTCACACTTAATAAAATTTTGTAAAACTCGAGTTCATTGAATGTTTCAAAGCCAAAAAGACTGATGTCGTCTTCACGAACTTTGGTGTAAATAAAAAACTCAACCTGATCTTTTTCTTTGATTTTTTCTTGTAGCGGAGTGCTTATATAAACCAAATAACCGACATTTCCGGTATCAACGATTACGGCTTTGGGGATTTTTTTCAGAATGGTTCCTTGAAGATAAGCAATCATGAGAGTGTGTTTAATATCCTTCGACTTTTTTGAGTCCACGCCACCAATCTGTGAACTGACCTTTTTTCATCTCTTTTAAGAGCTTTTTTGCGGTTTTTGATTTTAGACATTTTTCAACATTGTTGATCCAATCCTGACAGGCTTTGTATCCCAGATCAAGATATTCTTTGCTCTGAAAAGCGGTTTCCAGCATGTCGGCATCACGCGCTAAAATGGCTTCCGGACTTGCTTTTTCTTCATATTCTTCAAACAGAGAATCAAAACTTTTTTTCATTTTTTTGGGTAATCTTTCCGTTTGTTCATGAAAAGCTTTCATTTCGGCTTTTTCGGTATCAATATATCTGCGTGCAACTTTATGCAAATCGGTAATTCTGGCTTCGGCGTTATCATGCAGCAAACAAATCAACATTACTTTTTCAGGATTTGCATGCTCGTTTTTGGCTAAAATATAACCAATAATGGCTGCGCGATGGGCATGTTCGGCAATCGTATCTGGGTCTCTAACTCCGGCCAATTTGGTACCACAATGTTGAAACTTTTTTAAAGTTCCAAGTTCGAAAATATATTTGCAGAGGTCTTGGTAATTGATGGAATCTTGCATTTGGAGGGATTTATTTTTTTGAAATTTTTAGGTATCGGACTTGAATTTGCTGAAAAAGTTTTCCTTATATTCCAGAAATGTTCCTTTGGCGATTTCTTTTCTGATTTCGTGCATCAAGTTTACCAAAAAGTGCAGATTATGAATAGTAAGAAGTCTGGCACCAAGCATTTCGTTTTCCATCATCAAATGGCGAATGTAACTTTTGTTGAATTTGGAGCAGGTGTAGCACGTGCAGTTTTCTAAAAGGGGAGTTGGATCTTCTTTATAACTTTGATTTTTAAGGTGTTTCCGCCCCTCCAGATCATAAAAACAGGCATGACGGGACAGGCGGGTTACGTGCACGCAATCAAACATATCAACACCTCTTTCAACACCTTCAAATAAGTCACGCGGAGTGCCGACGCCCATTAAGTAACGTGGTTTATTTTGTGGAAAATAAGGATAAATCGTTTCTAAAATATGGTACATAACCTGTCGATCTTCGCCCACGCTTAAGCCACCAATGGCCACGCCCGGTAAATCCAGTTCGGTGGCGAACTTGGTTGATTCAATTCGTAGATCATCATAAATCACACCTTGAATAATCGGAAAAAGAGCCTGTTTAGTTTTGGACTTTTTTTGAATTTCTTGATGAGCTGCTTTGCATTGTAGTGCCCATTTATGCGTTCGTTCCATTGCTTCGCGGGCATATTTTTGGGTGGAATCGGCTGGAGCACATTCATCAAAAGCCATAATAATGTCCGCACCAAGCGCATTTTCTATTTCCATAACTTTTTCCGGTGTCAAAAAATGCTTGGAACCATCCAGATGAGATCTGAATTCAACTCCATCTTCCTTAATTTTAATTAAACTTTTACCCTCTTTTTTGCCACGACCAAGTGAAAAAACCTGATAACCACCTGAATCAGTTAAAATCGGCTTGTCCCAGGCCATCCATTTATGAAGTCCGCCCATTTTGGCTATTAACTCGTGTCCCGGGCGTAAATAAAGGTGATAAGTGTTTGCAAGAATAATTTCGGCGCCGATGTCCCCTCCAAGATTGTTTAATTCATCGGGGCTTAACGTCTTTACGGTAGCCAAAGTTCCGCAAGGCATAAAAACCGGAGTTTGAATGATTCCATGAGGAGTTTCAAAACTTCCGGTTCTTGCCCGGCAATGCGGGTCTTTGTGAGTTTCTGTAAATTTGAACATGACTTATTTCTTGGCTTTCTTGGACTTTTTAACAGCCTTTTTCTTTGGTTCGTTTGCGTCTTTGATAGCTTCCTCTTTTTGAGCTTCGGCAATTTGAACTTTTTTCTCTTTTAATGCCTGTGTTTTCTTGATCTTTTCTAAGAATTTATCAACACGACCTGCTGTATCAACCAATTTCTGCTTACCGGTGTAAAAAGGATGACAGCCTGAACAAAGTTCAGTTTTGAGTTCTTTTCTGGTTGAGCCGGCGATAACAATATTTCCGCATGCACAAACGATTTTAAGATTTTCGTGGTATTGAGGGTGAATTTTAGCTTTCATTGTGTAAAATTAAGACTAAATGATAAATTTTTTGGAAAAAAGCTCATGCACAATACTTTAATTTTTGTGGTGGCGCAAGCCTATTTCCTAAGTTAATAGGTCTTAAAGCTGGCGCAGCTTTTTGCGGTTTAGACTTTTTCTTCAATAAGTTCCGGTTGGTTTTCGTCTACAACGACCGCTACTTCTTCGGTTTCGTCAATTTCAATAACACTGGTGGAAGCAACTTTGTCATTTCCATTCATGCGCATCAGGTAAACCCCTTGTGTCGCACGGCCCTGTGAAGGAATACTCTTAAGATTCATGCGAATAATTTGGCCCTGTTTGGAAACAATGATCAAATCGCCTTTTGAATTTTCATCAATCATTTTTGCTCCAACAATTTTACCGGTTTTAGCTGTGATGTTGGCGGTTTTTACACCGGTTCCTCCACGAGTTTGGATGCGGTAATCTGCTACTTTTGTGCATTTACCAAGACCATTTTCCATAATAACCAGCAGTTCAGCGTGTTCAATGCTTGTTGATTTAATAACGTCCATATCCATAACTTCATCGCCTTCTTTTAGACGCATTCCGCGGACACCCATAGAAGCGCGACCTGTTGAGCTTACATCGCTTTCTTTAAAGCGGATGGATTTGCCGTTTCTGCTGACAATAATAATTTCGTCATTTTTATTAATCTGTTTGATCCATTCCAGGTAGTCGCCGTCACGTAACTTAATTGCAATTAAACCGCTCTTACGAACATTCTTGAAGTCTGCAACCAGCGTCTTTTTGACTGTTCCTTTGGTTGTTGCCATAAAAAGGAATTCACCAGCCAACTGTTCACCGGTTGGTAAAATGGCTGTAACATATTCTTTTTCCTGTAATTGGAGCAGATTCACAATGGCTTGTCCTTTTGCGATTCTGGAAGCCAGTGGGATTTCATATACCGGCAAGCGGAATACACGACCCAGGTTGGTAAAGAACATAACTTCGTCGTGATTCATTGCTGGACGCATAATCCTGATTTCATCTTCTTCCTTGGTGGTTGCACCAATAATGCCTTTTCCACCGCGATGTTGAGCGCGGAAAGTAGAAGGTGGCATACGTTTAATATAGTTTTCACGGGTCAACATTACGATCATTGGTTCATTTGGAATGGTGTCTTTTAAGCCAATTTGTCCAAGTGCCTGTGGATGAATGTCGGTTTTTCTTGGATCGGCATATTTTTCTTTAATTTCCGCCAATTCTTTTTTGATGATTTTGCGGATTTTTTTTGTGTCTGCCAAAATCGCTTCAAGCTCTTCAATTAAAGCTAATTTCTCTTTGTATTCATCTTCGATTTTTTGTCTTTCCATTCCAGCCAGGGTTTGAAGTTTCATTTCCAGAATGGCTTTGGTTTGAAGATCGCTGAGTTTGAATTTTTTCATCAGGGCCACGTGGGCATCTTCTTTGGTTGCTGATTTACGAATGGTTTCAATAATTGCGTCAATGTTGTCCAGGGCAATCTTATAACCTTCCAAAATGTGGAGTCTTTCTTTGGCAATGCGGAGTTCAAATTTAGTTCTATTGGTAATGACTTCCTGACGATGCAGAATGAAATATTCAAGAATTTGTTTTAAGTCGAGTAAACGTGGCTGCAAGCCTTCAACTAGGGCAATCATATTTAGATTGAAAGTTGACTGCATTGGAGTCATCTTGAAGAGCTGATTTAGGATTTTCTTTGGATAAGCGTCCTTTTTAAGTTCAATTACAACACGAATTCCTTCACGGTTGGATTCATCGCGAACATCTGTAATTCCAATAATTTTTTTGTCACGAACGAGTTCGGCAATTTTAGTAACTAAATTTGCTTTGTTTACCTGATAAGGAATTTCATGAATCAGGATTTCAAAACGACCGCTTTTGCGCTCTTCAATGGAAGTTTTTGCACGCATAACAATACCACCGCGACCTGTTAAATAAGCTGTTTTAATGGCGTTTACGTCATAAATCATAGCACCTGTAGGAAAGTCAGGTCCTTTAATGAATTGCATTAAATCTTCAATACTTGCTTCAGGGGTGTCGATCAGGTGCATAACTCCATCAATTATTTCTCCCAAATTATGTGGAGGAATTGATGTGGCCATACCAACGGCAATACCCTGTGATCCGTTTAATAAAAGTTGAGGAATTTTGGTTGGAAGAACGATTGGTTCCAAAACACGACCATCATAGTTTGGAGCCCATGGAACGGTTTCTTTATCAATGTCTGTAAGCATTTCTTCGGTGATCTTTTCCAGTTTAGTTTCGGTATAACGCATTGCGGCTGCGCTATCTCCATCAATTGAGCCAAAATTTCCTTGTCCTCTTACCAACGTATAACGCATTGCAAATTCTTGAGCCATTCTCACCATTGATTCGTAAACAGGGGCATCACCATGTGGATGGTAATTAGCTAAAACTTCACCGACTATAAAGGCTGATTTGCGGAAGGATGAGGAAAAGCGCAAACCTTTGTCGTGCATGGCGTATAAAATGCGGCGATGAACCGGTTTTAAGCCATCTCTAACATCAGGCAGGGCACGGGAAACGATTACGCTCATGGCATAATCAAGATACGAAGTTTGCATTTCTTCGGAAATATTCCTCATGGTGTGATCAGAAAACATTTCTCCGGCGTTTTCCGTTTTTTTGTCTTCTGGTTGAGGTGTGTTTGGTTTATTGTCTGCCATAATTCTTCAAATGAAATGATGTGATTTTTGTTATTATTTGGGCCTTTTTGGCCTGACCGGCGTTAATTTAGCATAATTTTGAAAAAAATACAGTATTAAAGGTGATTTTTGGCATTCTGCTGTTGAAGAAAACGGCTTTTTTTGGTATACTAATAAGAAATTTAGTATTTTAAATACCTATGGCAGAGGAAAAATCTCAAGTTTTGGATCCCGCGCAAGCTCAAGTTGACGGTGCACAGGCTCAGGTTGATGGCGCACAGGCTCAAGCCCCAGCTCAGGTTGAAACCTCTTCGGCTCAGGCTGCTGAAGTTTCTGCGCAAAATGAAGTAACTCAACCTGTGAATCTGCAAGTTGTAGCTAAAAAGCACGATTTGTTCGCTGATTTTATAAAGGGTTGGATCGAACCTGCTTTTGGTAAGGCCAAAACCGCGGCTCAAAAAAGCCAGGCGACCATAGAAAGTAGCAAAAATGCCGGGTTGCCTGTTGAAATGCGGCCTCCAACCAATCAAATTGAAGCCGAAAAGCAGTTATCCAAGAAAGAACAGGATAAAGCTTCCGCAGAGGAACGCCAAAAACTGCTTGAAGCTGAAAAGATTTATCAACAGGGAATTTCAACAATTCGTGATTTGATTTCACCATCTTCAATGGAGATTCGCTACGATTTGATTCGCGTTGAAGGTTTTTATGCCCAGACTTTTTTTGTTTATGCTTATCCACGTTATTTGGATACCAATTGGCTTTCTCCGATTGTTAATTTTGATGTGACGATGGATGTCGCCCAATTTATTTATCCAATAGATTCTGCGGCAATTATGTCGATTCTCAAGAAGAAAGTTGCTCAAATGAATTCAGCTATCCATATTGCCCAGGAAAAGGGCATCGTGCGTGATCCGGCTTTGGAAACGGCGTTGGAAGATGCGGAAGAACTTCGAACTCAAATTCAGCGTGGTCAGGAAAAGTTTTTCCAGTTTGCGCTTTATTTTACGATTTATTCCGATGATGATAAAAAACTGATGAAGGTTTCCAAGCAGCTGGAAAGTATGCTGGGAGGAAAACTTATTTTAACTAAAAAGGCCGAGCTTCAAACCGAGCATGGTTTTAATTCTTGTTTGCCAATGTGTCTGGATGAATTGGAGGTTTCCCGCAATATGAATACATCTCCTTTGTCTTCGACTTTTCCTTTTAGTTCTGCGGATCTTACTTCCAATGATGGAATTTTGTATGGACTAAATCGTCATAATGACAGTTTAATTATTTTTGACCGATTCTCTTTGGAAAACGCGAATTCGGTGGTTTTTGCCAAGTCAGGTGCGGGAAAATCTTATGCTGTAAAATTGGAAGTTTTGCGTTCATTGATGGTTGGTACCGATGTTATTATTATCGACCCGGAAAATGAATATGAAGCTTTGGCCCAGACAGTTGGTGGTTCTTATTTACGCGTTTCTTTGACTTCTGATCGTCGTATTAATCCTTTTGATTTGCCGGCTGCGCTTAGAGATGAAGAATTGCAGCCCGGTGATTTGTTGCGTTCCAATATTATTAATCTGCATGGTCTTTTAAAGATTATGCTTGGTGGCGTAACTCCTTCAGAGGAAGGTATTTTGGATAAAGCTTTAAATGATGTTTATGCGGTGAAAGGGATTACGATGGATATCTTGGATCCATCAACATTGGTTCCTCCAACCATGGAAGATCTTTATGATATTTTGAATACGATGGAGGGCGGCCAAAGTTTGGCTCAACGTTTGCAAAAATTTACTCAGGGAACTTATGCGGGTATTTTTAATAAGCCGACAAACATTGATATGAACAGTGGTTTGATGGTCTTTAGTATTCGTGATTTGGAAGACAGTTTAAGGCCGATCGCGATGTATATTATTTTGAATTTTATTTGGAATCGTGTTCGCAGTGAACTGAAAAAGCGTTTGCTGGTTATTGATGAGGCCTGGACCTTAATGCAGTATGAAGATTCCGGAAAATTCTTGTATGGTTTGGTAAAACGTGCCCGTAAATATTATCTTGGAATTACAACGATTACCCAGGATGTGGAAGACTTTGTGAAGAGTCCTTATGGTAAGCCGGTTATTACGAACTCATCTTTGCAACTTTTGTTGAAACAGGCTCCTTCTGCAATTGAAGTCTTGGCTAAAGTTTTCAATCTTACCGAAGGAGAAAAATATATGTTGCTAAATAGTGGTGTCGGGCAAGGGCTTTTCTTTGCCGGTTTACGCCATGTGGCTATCCAGATTATTGCCTCTTATACCGAGGACAAAATCGTCACTACAAATCCGGAAGAAATTTTGAAACAGCAAAACACGGGAGTCTAATCCAGCCTAGCGATTTTGAATTTCAGCGACGGCACGATCCAATTGCGGATCTTGATTTTGTTGTGCAGCGGTTTGAGTTATATCATTAACTGCAATGTCGGGTATAAGACCAATTCCGTGGATGTCTCTTTCTAATGGTGTTAACCAGTGAGCGATACTTATTTTTAAAGTGGAATTGTCATTATAGCTAAAAATTTCCTGAACGCTTCCTTTGCCGTAGCTTTTGGTTCCAACAAGAGTTGCTATTTTATCATCTTGGAGTGCGCCTGCTAAAATTTCGGCAGCGGAGGCTGTCCCTTGGTTCATTAAAACAACGATTGGATATTGTCCAAGTTCAGCTTTGCCTGAAGAATTAAACGGAGTTTTGGTTCCTTGGGCCGTTTTGGTAAAACTAACCACTTTCCCTTGGCCGATGAAGTGTCCTGCAATGTCAATTGCGGCATCAAGATATCCGCCCGGATTTCCTCTAAGGTCTATGATAAACCCTTTTGGAGAGTTTTTCAGGAGTGCAGTCGTGGCATTTGTAAATTCCTGAGGAGTTAAATTTAAAAACTGTTGTATTTTAATGTAGGCTACATTGTTGATCATTTTACTCGAAACTGAAGACACGGTTATTTTGGCACGGACAATATCAAAATCAAAAGTCTGCCCGTTTCTGGAAACGGTTAAATGAACATTTGTGCCGGTTGGCCCTTTGATTAGGCTTAAAACGTTTTCCAGAGTTAGTTTGTCGATTGCCTGATTGTTGATTTTTAGAATTACGTCGCCGGATTTAAGGCCGGCTTTTTCTGCAGGAGATCCTACAAAAGGGGTTAAAATTACAATTTTATTATCAACAACATCCAGAGATGTTCCAATTCCTTCAAATTCTCCTTGCAGGAAATTGCTTAATTCTTGGGCTTTTAATGGTTCCTGAAACGTGGTGAATTTGTCATCAAGTTTGTCGACAAGGCCCTCAATTGCTCCATAAATCATATCATCCTGATTTACGTTGTTTTTGTAATAAAAATTGGTGTTGGCCTTCTTCCAAATATCCAATAAAATGGCAAATTTTGGATTATTTAGCAGGCTTGATGTTACTGAGTCCAATCCTTCTAAAGCTGAAGGTTGTAGTGTGATTGTTAGAGTTCCGCCATTGCCGTCGTTGTCCCTGGCCAGTTGTGCTTGATAGATGATTTCCGCCGCATCACCTCTGGTTAATGATTTGAAAGGCAAAAAGTAATCACGATTTTTGGACGAAATAATGCCATTTTCCTTTGCGGCTTTTACTAAATACGCAAACCAGGCATGGTTATCAACATCCTGAAAAAGGTCTTCCGGATTGATATCGGTATAGTACGGTGTGGCAATTCCTCCAATTCCAAAAGCTATTTTTACTCCCTCGATTTTATTTAAAAAGCTGCCCGGGTGAAAATTTGGATCGGCTTTGGTATAGCGAATTACGCCTATTTCCAGGGCTTTTTGTACATATGGTGCAAACCAGCTTTCCAGTGGAACATCTTTAAAGTCGGTTTGATAGGTCTTTTCATTTGGAATGAATCCTAAATCGGAAAAGGCGACCTTGAGGAATTCACTTTTGTTGATGAAGTTTTCCGGTTTAAACGTGCCGTCAGGATAACCTTTAATGAGCTTTTCATCGGCCAGGGCTTTAATAGCATTATATTGTGGATGTGTCGCAGGAACATCACTGAAAAACGCCAAAGAGATGTTTGGGAAAATCCCTAATAACAACAGTAAAATCACGCTTTTTGGTGTGCTGAATGGGCTTTTTTTCATTGGTTGATTCAAAAAAATAAAAGTTTATTTTTGCCAGGGTGATTATAGAGTAAAAATGGCTTTGGTCAGCCTAATTCAAATTGACGAAAGGTGGAAAAAAGTGTATATTGTTAAGAACAAATAAAAAACAAAGCAAATGAAACTTTTTAATAAAATTTTGACGATCATTATGGCTTTCATAGTAGCTTTTGGTGTGTTCTTTTGGGAAAACCAGCTTAAGCAGAAGGCTATTACTCAAGCATCTTCAAAAAAACAGGTTGTTTTGCAGGTTCCCGATCAGCAAACTATTCAATTGAATAGTCATGGTAATGCCAAAAGCTTGCAGGGCCCACAAACCATTGAACTTGCGCAAGGTGATCAGATTGACACACTTCAGGCTGGTTCAGCGGAAATATATTTTGCGGATTTCGGTGTTATTCGTTTGAATGCTGCAACTCAGCTTAATTTTGTTTATGCAGATACAAATACCAATAATCTTGTTTTTGATCTACGAAAAGGAAGGGTTTGGGGCGATACGGCTTTGACTCCTGCAAATTTAAATGTGATTGCCGGTGGAGCTTACCTTATACCTCAACATTCATCTTTTGATCTTGATTATGATGGTGAAAAGGTAACGATTTTTGCCCAAAAACAGCATGATTTTGTGGGACTTGTTCCTTTGGATCACGGTTTTATTCAGGCTACTTCTTTTAAGATTCCTGATTTTATTAATACTTTATTTTTAGCTCAGGGTAATCAGATCAGTATATACAATGATCAGATTCAAACTAATGCTGAAACCTTAAAGCAGTTGCTTTATTCCAAGTTGTTAAAAGAATTCAGGTACGGTCTTTATAATATGGACACAATTGAATCCGACTCTTGGATATCCGAAAATATCAAAAAGGATATTGTGTTGTTTCAAAAATCTTCCAGTGATTTAATGAAGCAATTTCGTGATCGTGGTTTGATTTTTAATTCATTGGATTCTATAAATTTTCAGCTTAATCAGTCTTATGAAAAATTCTCGAATGGTTTAGTTTTTGATCAGTCTAAATTGATACAGAAGGTCTTGAATAACTTTTTTGATCAAGTCAATGATTCTGAGTATTTATTAATGTCTAATCGCCAGTCAGAAGCTCAAGATAGACTGAATTTGTTCAAAAAAATAGTTCAAGAAAGTGATCTTGTTTATAATGATACTTATAAGCGTGAATTAATTGCCAGGTTATGGGTGGAGTATTCAAAGTTAAATTTTGTACTTCCATCAGATAATCTTTATCCGGTCAGAGTTGTTCTTTCGGATTTGCTTTTGCAGAATATGGGGACTAGTGATGCGGAAATTCGTGAAAAATTCTTGTTGGTGCGTGATTATCTTGGTAATGCTTATGACATAGTCGATATTAATCCTTCTGTGGCTAGAACTGCCCTTGATAATTATTATAAGCATTTTACAGCTTTGGCCTCAAAGGAGCAGAATCGTTTATCCAAAGTTGTTGATTTTTTTGCTCAGGATAATCAGATTTTCGATAATCTTTTGCGACAATATTCGGTGTTTTACCGTGATTCATATTTCGCGATGAAAAATAACCTTGAACAGCAATGGTTGGCATTGCTTCCGGAAGGTGATTTTAAGAATGAAGAAAAGCAGACAATTATAAGCAATAAGATCGATTTTTTGAAAAGATTACAGGCTTTCTTTTTAGCGGATAAGGTTTCGGTGGTAGATGCTCGACAAATCGTTTTTAGGCTTTTTAAGGAAGCTGATGATTTGCAGCTTCCAGTAGACGCGCAAGTCGCGGTTGCTGATCTTTTTGCTCAAAGACTTCAGGATTTTGGTGTCTTCTATAGATATCTTAATTCTCAAGAGTTTGTAGGGACTACTTTGCATGGCACAACCCATAGGGAGCAGTTTGATGCTTTTCTGCAGCTTCAACAAAAGGTCAATATTAGTGATGTTCAGGCGGAAATTTTGACACAGGCAAATGGGCAACAGCTAGATCAAGGTGCTCAAATTCAGCAAAATCCTTTATTGAATATGATTCAGGCTGGTGGGCAGACTCAACAGGTAATTGTTGCTCCTACTCAGACGCAAGTTACGCAAGAATCGGCAACTCAACAACAGGATACTCAGGTAAAGACCAAAGTTTGCCGTACTTGTACAAATAATTAGGTGTTTTTTATCTAGACCTGACAAAAAAAGCGAGTTATGCTATCTTCTGGTCGCTTTAAATTGCTTATTTTTTGTATGCATATGGAAAAAGATAAAAAAACAAGTACGTATAGTGCTGATAATATTCAGGTTTTAGAGGGTTTAGCGGCTGTGCGTAAACGTCCTGGTATGTACATTGGTACTACCGATAAAGCTGGCTTGCATCATTTGATATGGGAAGTTGTGGATAACTCCATTGATGAAGCAATGGCTGGGTATTGCAAGAATATTGATGTAACTATTCACAAGGATGGTAGTGTTTCAGAAGAGGATGATGGTCGTGGTATTCCGGTTGATAAGCAAAGGCAAACCGGAAAATCGGCTTTGGAGACCGTTCTTACTATTCTCCATGCCGGTGGTAAATTTGGTGAAGGTGGTGGATATAAGGTCTCCGGTGGTTTGCACGGGGTAGGTGTTTCTGTGGTAAACGCTTTGTCTACAAAGTTGATTGCGACGGTGTATCGTGATGGAAAAATCTATGAGCAGAATTATAAAATTGGTGAGCCTCAAGATGAAGTTCATGTTGTGGGAAAATCGGAAAAAATTGGTACAAAAATAACTTTCACACCTGATCCTACGATCTTTGAAAGTACTGATTTTGAGTTTCCGGTTGTTTTGAATCGTATGCGTCAGCAGGCTTATTTAACAAAAGGAATTACTATTCGCCTTACGGATGAACGTGAAGGCCAGGAGAGAAAATACCAGTTTCATTTTGAAGGAGGTATTAAATCTTATGTTCAGCACTTAAATAAGAATAAGGATGCCATTAGTGAAATTGTTTATTTGGAAAAAGATGCTCCGGAAGGTAATATTGAGGTTTCTTTGCAGTATACTCAGACTTTTCAGGAAACTATTTTTACCTTTGCCAACAACATTCATACTACAGAAGGTGGTATGCATCTTACCGGTTTCCGTTCCGCGTTGACCAGAACAATCAATAACTATGCCCGTAAAAACGCTTTCCTAAAGGAAAAAGATGATAATCTTACGGCGGATGATGTTCGTGAAGGTCTTACTACGGTTATTTCTGTAAAACTGGCTAATCCTCAATTTGAAGGTCAAACCAAGAGTAAATTGGGCAATGCCGAGATGAGAACTGCTGTAGAAAATGTTTTTGGGGAAACTTTTACAACTTATTTGGAGGAACATCCATCTGAAGCAAAAAGTATTTTCTTAAAATGTGCCTTGGCTGCCCGCGCCCGTTTAGCCGCTCGTGCTGCGCGTGATACTGTTATTCGTAAAGGAGCTTTGGAGGGTATGACTTTGCCTGGTAAATTGGCGGATTGTACTTCCAGAGATCCAAAAGTTTCAGAGCTTTACCTGGTGGAGGGTGATTCCGCCGGTGGTTCAGCTAAACAGGGTCGTAACCGTGAATTCCAGGCGATCTTGCCGCTTAGAGGTAAGATTTTGAATGTGGAACAGGCGCGCATGGATAGAATTTTAGGAAACAATGAAATTAAATCTTTGATTATTGCGATTGGTATTGGTATTGGTGAAGTTATGGATATAACCAAACTTCGTTATCATCGCGTTGTGATTATGACCGATGCCGATGTTGATGGCGCACATATTCGAACTTTGCTTTTGACGATGTTTTATCGCTATTTAAGGCCAATAATTGAAGAAGGCCATTTGTTTGTTGCGCAGCCGCCACTTTATAAATTGTCTCAAGGTAAAAAGGTTGAATATGTTTATTTGGAAGAAAAAAAGGAAGCAGCTCTCCAGAAATTTAGTGATCCGACCAAGGTTGGTATTCAGCGTTATAAGGGTCTTGGTGAAATGAATCCGGAACAATTGTGGGAGACAACTATGGACCCTGAACGTCGTATGATGTACAAGATTCATATTCAAGACGCAGAGGAAGCTGATCACGTTTTTGAAACATTGATGGGGCCGGAAGTTTTACCTCGCAAGAAGTTTATCCAGTCTCACGCCAAGAAGGTTAAGAATTTGGATATTTAGTTTTCTAAATCAACAAGAGCCTCGAATGGGGCTCTTTTTTTTGGCCTGTAGCCTGCATGTAAATTAAATTCATCTTTGTTATCAACCCATGATTCTTAAAGTAACTAAAACAACCAGTTTAAATGGAAAAATTACGATTCCAAGCTCAAAATCGCAATGTATTCGGGCGTTATTGATTGCGACTTTGGCAACAGGGGAGTCGGTTTTGCATAATGTTTTAGATGCTGATGATATTAATGTGGCGATTGAGGTTTGTAAAAGTTTGGGAGCTGAAATAAGTAAAATTGAATCTGGGTGTCATGATTTTTGTTTAAAAGTATCAGGCGGAGTGTCGTCTAAAGTGTCGACAGGTAAGATATTTACAGGAAATTCAGGGATTACCACGCGGTTTGTTTTGCCAATACTGGGTTTAAGGCGAAATTTTGATGAGCCTATTTTGATTGATTGCGATGAGCAAATGCGAGCTCGTCCAATTGCATCTTTAGCTCATGCTCTAGAGGATCTCGGCATGAATATAAAATTTGTTCATGATCAAAAAAGTTGTTTGCCGTTGGAAGTTAGTGGAAAGTTAAAAGGTGGGCATATCTGTGTTGATGGAATGACTTCGCAATATCTTTCGGCTTTGCTCTTGGCATGTCCGTGCGCTCAGGAGAATTCAGAGATTTTGGTAGAGGATCTTCATGAAAGACCATATGTGGAAATGACTTTGCGGTGGTTGCGGGAACAGAATATTCAGTTTAAACATGAGCAAAATCAAGCTGATGGCGGCAAAATCATAGATATTTTTAAAATAAAGGGCGGTCAAACCTTTAAGCCTTTTGAAAAGGTCATTGCCGGAGATTTCTCTTCCGCTTCATACTTTTTGGCTGCCGGGTGCCTTTTTCCCGGTGAAGTTGTGGTTCATGGTTTAGATATGAATGATCCGCAAGGGGATAAGCGAATGATTAATATTTTGCGCGAAATGGGGGCGGACCTGACGATTTTAAAGAATGATGGTGAAAATCAGATCGTGCTTAAGGGGGGAAAGCCTTTAATAGGCCTTAAAATCGACGCCAATGATATTCCTGATTTATTGCCAACTTTGGCTGTGCTTGGGACTCAAGCTGAAGGAAAAACTGAAATTTTTAATGTGGCCCAGGCTCGTATTAAAGAAACTGATCGAATTCATGCTATGGCGGAAGGACTCAAAAAAATGGGTGCGGAAATTGACGAGACAAAGGATTCCTTGGTTGTTTATAAAAGTAAGCTCTACCGTGCCCAGGCGCACGGATACTTTGACCATAGAACAATTATGGCTTTAGCCTTGGCTGGTATGCTGGCAGAAGGTGAAAGTCACATCGATACCGCAGAAGGTATCAACAAAACCTTTCCTACTTATGTTTCTTTGATGAATTCTATTGGAGCAAAGATGGAACTTACTTCATAATACAAACTGCAAATGTCTAACTTACAAATTATTTCTACACATATTATTCTGGTTGGGTTCAAAAACGTTGGTAAATCATCAATTGGTTTGGCTTTGTCTTCTCGTCTGGATCGCAAATTTGTTGATCTTGATGATCAGATTATTGCTGAACATTGGCTTGCTACAGGGGAAAAGCTGAGTTGTCGCGAATTGATGAAATCGAAAGGCGAGGACTTTTTTAGAAAGATTGAACATCAGGTGCTTAAAAAAGTTTTGGATCAGTCAGAGCCTTTTGTTTTGGCTTTGGGGGGAGGAACTCCTTTGCTTGCTGAAAATCGGGAGTTGTTAAAAAATCATTTGATTGTTCATGTTTCTGCTCCTAAAAGTATTGTTTTTGAGAGAATCATGATTAATGGTAAACCGGCGTTTTTTCCTCAGCAGAAGCAGTCTTTTGATACTTTCCAGGAACTCTGGAGTGAACGTGAACCGGTTTTTGAGCAGATTTCGGATATTAAAGTGTGTAATACTGGATCTATTGAAGAGGCTGTTGAGAAAATCAATCTGGCTTTAGCGTCTTCTAAGAAAAAATCAAATTAATTATTAATAGAGATTATATAAATGAAAAAAATTCTACTTATTCATGGGCCAAATCTAAATCTTTTGGGTAAACGTGATCATCATCATTATGGGCATTTAACCTTAGCGCAACTGGAAAAAAAGGTTTCGGAGTATGCTGTCCGTTTGGGATTTGAGATTAAAAAATTTCAATCGAATCATGAAGGTGATTTAATTGACTGGATCCAGAAGAATTCGTCAAAATCGTTGGGACTGATTATTAATCCCGGCGCTCTGACTCATTATAGTTATGCTCTGCACGATGCTTTGCTGGATGCACATATTCCTTGCGTGGAGGTGCATCTTTCAAAGGTGCAAAATCGTGAACCGTGGAGAAAAATATCGGTTACTGCTGCGGCTTGCGTGGCTGTTATTAGCGGGAAACAGGAATTAGGATATTTTGAAGCTTTAGATTATTTGAAAAAACATTATCAAGCATAAAATTAATATGATTAAAAATACGATTTTAAATGCGGTGATTGGATACCCTTTGGAGCATACGTTAAGCCCAAAATTGCATAATGCTTTGTATAAAGCGGCGGGGTTGAACGCTGTTTTGTTGCCTTTGGAAAAGGAAAATTTAGCTAAGCTTGTTGAGGCGATTCGCTTTCTTTCGGTTGAACTTACTGCGGTTACCATGCCTTTTAAACAGGATATTCTTGCTTATCTGGATTTTGTGGATGAAGAGGCGAAAATGATTGGCGCGGTCAATACTGTAATTCTGAAAAACGGGAAACTTAATGGTTATAATACTGATATAGTTGGTATTCGGGCTGCGTTGAAGGGCGTTAATTTAAAGGACAAAAAAGTTTTGCTTTTGGGTGCTGGTGGGGCGGCTTTACCCGTTGCTCATGTGATTAAAACTGCTGGTGGTCGTTTGTTGGTTTGGAATAGGGATTCTAAAAAAGCGCAGGTTTTAATTGATAATGTTTTTGGTTCAAATTCTAAACAGGCGGAAATAGTTTCGCTTGATGAACTTACGGCTAAGGATGTGGATGTTATTATCAATGCAACGCCAGTTGGTATGTTCCCGAATGTAAATGAATCGTCATTGAATTTGAGTTTGTTGGCTGCCCATCAGGTAGTATTTGATCTGGTTTATCGGCCAATGAAAACTAAACTATTGCTTGATGCAGAGAGTAAAGGTGTTAAAACCATTTCGGGTATTGCAATGTTTATTGCTCAGGCTTTAGAGCAAATTCGTCTTTGGTCAGGCAAAGATCTTTCCGGACTTATCTCTGAAAATGAACTTATTTCTTTATTATCAGATTCTAAATGAATTACACAGTTATTAAAAAATTGCCAAGTACGGAAGGAATTATTCAAGCTTTTCCGCTTTCTGATGCCGGATATGAAAGTGTGGCTCGTCATAAGCAGGAAGTGAAGGATATTCTGGCCGGCAAGGATAATCGTTTGTTGATAGTGGTTGGACCATGTTCAGCTTGGCCTCATCAAGCGGTTTTAGATTATGCGAAAAAATTATGTAAGTTAGAAGAAAAGTTCCGTAAAGAGCTGAAAATTGTGATGCGTGTGTATATTCAAAAACCGCGAACAACAAAGGGATGGACCGGTCCGGTTAATCAACCTGATCCGTTTTCACCTCCGGATATTGAAGAAGGTATTCGTTATGCCCGTAGTTTGATGGTTCAAATAATTGAAATGGGGTTGCCAATTTCGGATGAAGCTTTGTTTACCCATAATGCTAAAGGTTTTATTGAGCTTTTAAGTTGGGTGGCGATTGGAGCTCGTAGTACCGAAGACCAGGAACACCGTATTTTTGCTTCAGCGATTGAATGTCCTGTCGGGATGAAAAATCCAACAAGTGGGCAGATTGAGCTTGGGGTAAATAGTATTTTGGCGGCTCAGCATGGACACACGGCTGTATTTAATGGTTATCAGGTGGAAACTCATGGAAATCCGTATGCGCATTTGGTTTTAAGAGGAGGACTTGATCGTCCCAATTACCATGTGGAGGATCTGTATAAAGCCAAAAAGTTTTTGGAGAAACATCAGGTTTTAAATCCTGCAGTGGTGATTGATGCCAGCCATGATAATTGTAAAATTGATGGGGTGAAGGATCCGATTCAGCAGATTAATGTGGCGCACGAAGTTCTGGCTGCTTTAAAGCTTTATCCGGATCTTAGAAAATTGATGAAAGGGTTTATGTTTGAAAGCTTTTTGAAGTCTGGTGCTCAAAAACTGGAAAGCGTAACGGCTGAAAGCGTTGATCTTAGTGGGCTTTCCATTACTGATCCTTGCCTTAGTTTTGATCAAACTGAAAAATTGTTGGAAGAGATTGCCGAACAGTGGAAATCACTTTAAAATTTTGAAGATTTATTTTAAATGCCTATGAAAACCATTGAATTAAAACTTGATTTAAGCCGCAGTGGAGCGACTTCTCCTAAATATTCTTTGTGGGTTGGATCCGGTCTAATCGAAAATTTGGATAAGTATCTGAAGAAGCTGCCGCAGGTTCATCGTTATGTAATCATTACGGATAAAACTGTTGAAAAACTTTACGGAAAAGATCTGCAGAGAAAAATGCTGAAAAAGGGTTTTCAGGTTGATTTGATCACATTTCCGGCTGGTGAAGCTTTTAAAAACGAGCAGGTTAAAATGAGTTTAGATCATGCTTTGCTTAAGAAAAAATGTGGACGAGATACAATGATTTTGGCTTTTGGCGGGGGAGTTGTTGGCGATATGGCTGGGTTTGTTGCTGCAACTTATATGCGTGGAATTCCTTATGTGCAGATTCCAACCACTTTTTTGGGAATGGTGGATAGTTCGATCGGTGGCAAGGTGGGGATAGATACTCCATTTGGTAAAAATTTGATTGGTGCTTTTTGGCATCCTACGGCTGTAATTGCTGATTCGGATTTTTTAAAAAAATTGCCGCGTGTTCAGCTGGTGAATGGTTTGGTTGAGTCTTTGAAGATTTTTTCAACCTATGATTTGGATAGTTTTAAGTATTTTGAAAGTAATTTAAAGAAATTGATGAAGGGAGATGTGAAGTATTTGCAGCCAGTTGTAGCCAGGTCGATTGAATTAAAAATTGGTGTTGTTGAAAGGGATGAGCATGAAGCTAATGAACGTATGGTCGTTAATTTTGGTCATACGATTGGTCATGCCTTGGAATATTTAAGTGATTATAAATTGCTTCATGGTTTTGCGGTTGGTTTGGGAATTTTGGTAGAGGGTAAAATTTCACAACTTTTGGGTATTTTGTCCGAGGTTGATTTCAATCGAATTGAAAAACTTTTGAGTGATTTGGGTATTCAAAAGGAAATGTTTAAAGGATATAAAGTTGCAGAGGTTTTAAGGCTTATAACCATGGATAAAAAGAATCGGGCTGGTAAGGTTAAATTCGTTTTGTTGAAGAAAATAGGGGAGGTTTACAAAAAAGATGGGCAGTTTGGTCATCTTGTTGATTTGAAAATCGTAAAAAAAGCTTTGGAATTTTTCATAACTTAATTGATAAACTATGGCAGGAAATTCTTTTGGACATCTCTTTTGTATCACAACTTTTGGTGAATCTCATGGGCCGGCTATGGGAGTAGTTATTGATGGTTGTCCGGCTGGGCTTGAACTTTCAATAGAGGATATTCAAATCGAGCTTGATAAACGTCGTCCGGGGACATCTCATTTAACGACTACCCGTCAGGAAAAAGATAAGGTCGAGATTTTATCCGGTGTTTTTGAGGGGAAAACTTTGGGTACTCCAATTGCTTTAGTTGTTCGTAACGAAGATCAAATCTCAAAGATTTATGAGCCAATTAAAGATCTTTATAGGCCGGGTCATGCTGATTATACCTATGATGCAAAATATGGAATTCGTGATTTTCGAGGTGGTGGTCGTGCTTCTGCGCGTGAAACGATTGCGCGTGTTGCTGCAGGTGCGGTAGCCCGAAAAATCTTGGCTTCAATCGGTGTAAAGATAGTTGGTTATGTAATCCAGATTGGAAAAGTGAAAGTAACTAAAATTGATGAATCTTTTATTGATCAAAATGTTTTGTGTTGTCCTGATAAGGCTGTTTTGAAGACTATGACCAATGAAATTGAAAATGCCCGTAAAGATTTAGATTCAGTTGGTGGTGTAGTTGAGGTTGTTGCTCGCGGGGTTCCGGCTGGCTTGGGTGAGCCGGTTTTTAATAAACTTTCAGCTGATTTGGCTGCGGCTTTGATGAGTATTCCCGCAGTTAAAGGTTTTGAAATCGGAAATGGTTTTGAAGTTGCAGGGAAAAGAGGATCGGAAAATAATGATGCCTGGATCACTAAATCAGGAAAGGTTGGAACACAGACAAATCGTGCCGGTGGAATTATTGGAGGGATTTCCGATGGTGAAGATATTGTGGTACGAATGGCTTTAAAACCTGCTTCCAGCATTGCAAAAAATCAAAAGACGATTGATAAGCGTGGCAATAAAGCTGAAATTCAGGTTTTAGGTAGGCATGATCCTTGTGTTTGTATTCGTGCCGTTCCAATTGCCGAGGCTATGATGGCTTTAACTTTGGTTGATCATTATTTACTTTCAAGAACGAATCAATTATGAAAAAGAAAATAAAAATTGGTGTATCGGGTGACGCAGGATCTTTTTCCGAAGAGGCGGGTCTTGCCTATGCTCATCGTACCGGTTTTGAATCTGAGATTTTTTATCTTACCGATATGGAAAGAGTTTTGACCAGTTTGGATAAAGGCGAAATTGAACTTGGTATTTTTCCGGTTGTGAATTCACGTGGGGGATTGGTGCAAACGGCTTTTGAGGCTATGGGTAAGCATTTGTTCGAGTTTATTGAGGAGCTTTGGCTTGAGGTTTATCAATGTTTATTGGTAAAACCTGGTGCAAAAAAAACTGAAATTAAAAAGATTGCGAGTCATCCACAGGGTATTTCTCAGTGCGAAAGATATATTCGCAAAAATTTTCCGCAGGCCCAACTTATTGATTGGAGCGATACTGCCGGGGCGGCCCGTGACTTGGCCAATGGTGTTTTGAGTCCGGATACTGCCGTTATTGCCTCTGCCAGAACTGCGGAAATTTATGGTTTGGAACTTTTGGATAAAGGTATTCAGGATAATCATCCTAATTTAACGACTTTTATTATTGTTAAAAAATAAATATATTATCTCTTTTTGGTATGAAAAACTTAAATTCTTCATTGGGTGAATTGCGGCAGCAAATTAATGATATCGATCAAGAAATTCTTCAGAAAATTGCTCAACGTTTTGCGATTGTAAAGAAGGTTGGTGCTTTAAAAAAGGGCTTAAATAAAGAGATTTTTGATTCTGAGCGTGAGATTGAATTGGCTACCCTTCACCAGAAAATCAGTAAGAAAGTGGCTATCGACCCTAAACTTGCTCAGGCTGTTTTCACTTTAATCATTGAGGAATCGCGAAAAATGCAAAAGTGACAGTTGACAATCCAGGCAGTTTTTCTATAATAGATGAGCTTTCTAGGCATTTATTTCAATTTAATCCTTTGGAAGGAGGTGATAAATTATGGCTTTATCCATTAGACGCAACCCGAAAGAATCTGTAGATCGTCTCATTTCTCGCTTTAACAAGAAAGTTCAGGCAAGCCGTGTGATTTTGGTGGCGAAAGAACGCCGTTATTTCAAAAAGAAGCCAAATCGCAGTTATTTAAGACAGGCAGCCATTATGAGAGACCATTATCGTTCTCAACGTGAAAAGATGAAATATTACTAAGATTTATAAGGGCGGATTCATTTGGATCCGCTCTTTGTTTTTATATGATTATTGCTCAAATACTTCAAAAAGCTAAAGAAACCATTGGTCCGCAAGGAGACTTGATCGGGGTGGAGGTCTTATTGGCGTATGTTTTGCAAAAAGGAAAAGAATTTTTGGTTAGTCATGCTGATTTTGATTTAACTTCCGAACAACAACAATCTTTCTTTTATCTTTTCGATCGTTTTTTTGATGGCGAACCTGTGGCTTATTTAACGCATAATAAAGAGTTTTATGGTTTGGATTTTTATGTTGATAAGCGTGTTTTGATTCCAAGACCCGAAACTGAACTTTTGGTTGAGCGGGCTTTAAACTGCTTAAAGAACCTTCCAGAACCTCGAATTTTGGACGTTGGGACCGGAAGTGGATGTATTGCTGTTTCTTTGGCCTCTAAGCTGCCACAGGCCAAAATTGTAGCTTCGGACGTAGAGGAATCTGCTCTTCAGGTTGCAAAGAAAAATGTTCAACACCATCAGTTGGAGGACCGAATAAGCCTGGTTAAAAGTGATCTATTGACGAATATTGATGATCACTTTGACCTTGTGGTTGCCAATTTGCCTTATATAGGCACGAAACATTTTGCTTTTGTAAGTAAGGAAGCTCAGGATTTTGAGCCTCATGCGGCTTTATTTGGTGGAGTTGATGGCCTTGGTCTTTATGAGAAGCTTTTTCAACAATTGTCGAAATGGAAAAATAAACCTGTTTTTCTGCTTGGAGAATTTGGATTTTTACAGGGCGAGGAAATTCGCTTACTCATTGGAAAATATTTTCCAGCGAATCAGTTGGAAATTTTCGAAGATTACGCTAAGATTGAGCGGATTTTCATGATCAGATTTTAAAGAAATTATATTTATGGAAGAAAAACTTGAACAATTAGAGATAGAGTATGTTGAAATTGAGCAGAAGCTTATGGATCCAAATATCATGAGCGATCAAAATGAATATAAGGCTTTAATGAGGAAGCATAAGGAACTTTCCAAAGTGGTGGTTTTATTTAGAGAATTGAAGATTGCCGGAAAAGATCTAAAAGAAGCTGAGGAAATTTTAAATACAGAAAATGATGAAGATATGCGAGAATTGGCTAAGGATCAGTTAAAAACTTCAAGAGAAAAAATTGAAAAAATTCATGAGGATATTAAGGTGGAACTTATTCCAAAAGATCCTGATGATTTTAAAAATGCCGTTTTTGAAATTCGTGCTGGTGCCGGTGGTGAGGAAGCGGCTCTTTTTGCTTCACAGCTTGCCAGAATGTACATGCGTTTTGCTGAGAAAATTGGTTATAAAACTGAATTAATGAGCAAGAGTGAGGCGTCAGGCGGTGGTTTGAAAGAAATTATTTTTAAAGTAGTTGGTGAAGGATCTTATGGAAAATTGCGTTATGAAAGCGGTGTTCAACGTGTTCAACGTGTTCCATCGACCGAGGCTCAGGGGCGCATTCATACCTCCACTGTGACTTGTGCCGTGCTTCCGGAAGCGGAAGAAATTGATATTGATATTAAAGATTCAGATTTGAGAATTGATGTTTTTAGGGCAGGTGGCCCGGGTGGACAGAGTGTTAATACTACTGATTCAGCTGTGCGAATTACCCATATTCCATCCGGACTTGTGGTTAGTCAACAGGATGAAAAATCTCAATTGAAGAATAAAGCTAAGGGTATGGAAGTTTTACGTACAAGACTTTATGCCCTGGAACGTGACAAACGCAGAAAAGAAATAGGCGAGCAGCGTCTGGATCAAATTGGTTCCGGGGATCGTTCCGAGAAGATTCGTACTTACAATTTTCCACAGGATCGCGTCACTGACCATCGTATTAAACAAAGCTGGAACAACCTTCCTTCGATTATGGAGGGCAACATTGATGATATTGTTGAATCATTGGGTTCGGCTCGTCAGGCGGAGATTTTGTCGAGTCACAATTAAGAACTCTTGAGTTTTAGTTGATGCGGAAGTGTGTTCCCAGGCTTTTTTTTCGTTTTAAAGCGGATTTGGTGATTGCCAGGGCCACTTCCAACATATTCTTGGTTTCAAAATATTCTTTGGTTTTAATTTTTGGCAAACCTTGCATTAGCTTATTAATGCCGTTTATTGCTTTGATGAGCTTTTTCTCTTCACGAATTATTCCAACATTATTCCACATGATTTTTTTTAAATTTTCTTTGATGTTTTTTAGATTGGAGGATTTTTGGGTGGTTAAAGTTGGGGTGGCAAAGTAAGGATAGGAAGTTTTAACACTTGTGTTTAAAAGAGTTTTTAAAATTTCGTTACTCATAACTATGGCTTCCAGGAGTGAATTTGAGGCTAAACGATTGGCTCCATGAAGACCTGTATATGCCACTTCGCCAAAGGCAAAAAGATTTTTTATGGAGGTTTGTCCTTTTAAGTCTGTTTCAATTCCTCCACAACTAAAGTGCGCAACAGGAGTAATGGAAATTAAATCTTTTTCTAAATTGTAACCTGTTTCTTTAAGGTAATGTGAAATTTGAGGAAACTCTTTGTTGGCTCCCTTAACGTTCATTTGAAGATAAATTTTTCCTTTTTTAGCTTCTTTGTAAATTGCCCTGCTAACAATATCGCGTGGGGCCAGTTCTGCCATCGGATGATATTTCATCATGAATCTTTCTTTTTTGTGGTTGAGTATAATGGCTCCGGATCCTCTTAAAGCTTCCGATAATAAAAATATTGGATTCTTTTTTTCGTCTAATGCCGTTGGGTGAAATTGAATAAATTCTAGATCTTTCAGTTTACATTGTGCGTGTAATGCCATCGCTAATCCGTCTCCTGTTGCAATAACGGGATTGGTGGTTTTTGCGTAGATTTGGCCAATTCCGCCTGTTGCCAAAATGATTTTTTTTCCAAAATAATTCCGTATCTTGTTTTTATAAATCACCTGAATTCCGTAACAGGTTTTATTTTTTATTAGTAAATCTTTGGCAAATGTTTTTTCTGAAATCGTGATTTTTTTGTTCTGTTTTGCTGTTTTAATGAGTGTTTCTTCAATGGCTTTGCCGGTGTAATCTCCGCTATGAATAATCCTTTTTTCGCGATGACCACCTTCACGATGAAGTGCAAGATCACCTTCTGCGTTTTTGCTAAAAGCAACTCCTAAATTGATTAGTTGCTTGATGGCCAGTGGCCCTTTTTTTATGATAAATTCAACTGCTTTTTTGTTATTATGAAAATTGCCTGCGATTAAAGTGTCTTCAACGTGTTTTTTAAAACTATCTTTTTTGTTGAGCTCTTTGAGCACAGTGGCGATTCCTCCTTGTGCATAAAACGTGTTGGCATCACTTAATCCCTTTTTTGTTATTAGTAATACTGTTCCTCTTTTAGAGGCTTGAATGGCTGTATTTAGCCCCGCAAGGCCTGATCCAACAACAATAAAGTCGAATATTTTTTCTTTCATGGGTAAAATTGAAGCAAAATCATTCTATATTCAAATCAAAATTTTTTCAGTACTTGTTTTAATATTTTTTTATTTTCAAATAGGCTGTGATTACATTAAAGCACTACATTTGATAGTTTTGCAATTTTATGTCTGAAGTTGCTTCAATTCGAATTTAAATTTAGTGAAATTCCCCTTGGAATTTTTACTAAATATTTGTTTCAATATTTACCCTGTTCAACTTTTGTGTTCTTTGTCCCTGCTTTGCTTTATTATTAAATATAAGTAAATAGACTCTTCATGTATAAAAATATTGTACAACTTTGACATATTCTTAATGGGTTATGTCTTGGGGTTTCTTAAAAATTGAACTTTAGTGCATTGCGATAATAATTTACTTTGTCTAAAGTGTGTCTAAATTTATTAAATTCATGCTTATTGTGTATAAATTACATATAAATAAATGAAATTGCGAAAATCATTTTTTCTAATTGTCAAAATTAGATTATAATGTTGTCATGTTTACCGATACGCACTCCCATATTCATTTTAGTAATGAGTTTCCGGATATTGAGCAAATTATTTTAAGAGCTCAGGAATCTAAGGTCTCTAGGCAAATTATTGTAGGTTGTACACCACATGATTCTTTAGTGGCTCTTGAATTTGTAAAAAAGTATGCAGATAAAAACTTTTGGTCAACACTAGGGGTTCATCCGCATAACGCTGATGAGTGTACGGAAGATATTTTGAAAAAATTTACTCAAATAGTTCAAGAAAATTCAAAAATTGTTGCGATTGGTGAAATAGGTTTGGATTATTTTAGGAATCTTCAGCCAAAAGATCTTCAACAAAATGCTTTTCGTAAACAATTGGAATTGGCGCTTAAACTTAATTTGCCGGTTGTCGTTCATATTAGAGATGCCTGGGATGATGCTTTGGAAATTATGAAGAGTGTTGGTAACACGAAAGTTATTTTGCATTGTTTTACCGGACAAATTGAACAAGCAAAAATTGCCTGGGCAAGTGGTTATTATCTTTCTTTTTCAGGAGTCCTAACTTATCCAAAAAATGATTATCTGCGTGAAATTGCCGCACAGTCACCTGCGGATAAAGTCTTGATTGAAACTGATTGTCCTTATTTGACGCCTCAACCTTACAGGGGGAAAAGGAACGAGCCGGCATTTGTTGTGGAAACTGCTAAAGAACTGGCCAAGGTCAGAAATATTTCCTTGGATGATGCGGCCAATTTAACAACTGAAAATGCTAAAACTATTTTTGGGATCTCATAAATTTCTCCAGGTCTTCCAGCATTTCAATTACAATTTTTTTGGTTGAAAGTTTTTCTTTTGTTTTAGGAATTACAGCTTTAGCAAAACCAATTTTTTGTGCTTCTTGAATTCTTTTGTCTGTTTGAGTTACGGAACGTAATTCGCCGGATAGTCCAACTTCACCAAAATATATGGTATCAGATGAAAGTGGCTCTTTTTTGAATGATGAAATAATGGCCATGATAACGGCTAAATCAGCCGCCGGTTCACTCAGTTTTAATCCGCCCACTACGTTTATGTAAACATCTTGATTACTCAAATTGATATGCAAATGTTTTTGAATAACCGCTACTAAAAGTTGCAGTCTGTTAAGATCGAATCCGCTTCCTGCACGTTTTGGGTATCCAAAAGGACTTAAATTGGTTAGGGCTTGAACTTCAACCAAAAGTGGCCTTGTTCCTTCAATTGTGGCAGTAATTGCTGAACCAATACTCCCAATTTTTCTACCTTCCAGGAAAATTTGTGAGGGATTTTTAATTTCTTTTAATCCGTCTTCGGTCATTTCAAAAATGCCGATTTCATTGGTCGATCCAAAGCGATTTTTAAGACAACGAATAATTCTAAAATTTTGATAACGTTCGCCTTCAATAAATAAAACGGTGTCGACCAAGTGTTCCAAAACTCTGGGGCCGGCTACGTTTCCGTCTTTGGTCACATGCCCGATAATAAAAAGTGGTATATTATTTTTTTTAGAAAAATTAGTTAGTGTTTCGGTGCAAAATTTAACCTGATTCATGCTTCCGGCAAAAGAGGGGATTTGGCTTGAATAAATAACCTGAATGGAGTCCACAATCACAAATTCCGGTTTTTCTTTTTCGATTGTTGAAAGGATATTTTCTAAAAGTGTTTCAGATAATATTTGGATATTTTCATTTTTAATATTCAAGCGTGCGGCGCGTGAAGCAATCTGGTGCGCCGACTCTTCTGCTGAAATATATAAAACTTTTGACTTTTTTTCTGCGACTTGTTGGCAGATTTGTAAAGTCAAAGTTGATTTACCAATGCCTGGTTCGCCACTTAATAATGTTACCGATCCTTCTAAAATTCCACCTCCCAGTACCCGATTTAGCTCTTCCATTTGGGTAACGATTCGTTCTGGTGAATTTAAATTGTGGCCCAGGGCAGAAGGCGTCAGGGCTAAGCCCTTGGCTTCACGGTTATGTAAAGCACTGTCTTTCATTACTACATCTTCACTGAATGAATTCCAGGCTTCGCAGGCAGGGCACTTCCCAACCCATTTTTGGCTTTCATACTGGCAATTTTCGCAAATATAAATTGTTTTTAGTTTCATCTTGTTGTGGGTTTTAATTTAAAATTTTATCCGCTTGAAGGACTTTATGATAGACAGCTTCAGTTTTTTGCGCCATCTTTTTTAGATCGAAATCCTTGACACGATGATGTCCAAGGAAAACCATTTTTTGGCGTATGGGAGCGTTCTTTATGAGGAAAAGGATTTTTTCGGCAAGCATTTTGGGGTTTGCAGGTTCAACCAAAATCCCATTTTTGTTGTTTTCAATGATTTCCGGAATGCCTCCAACTGCTGAAGCAATAATTGGTATTTGCGCGGCCATTGCTTCTAAAAGCACTAATCCAAAAGCTTCTTTAATGCTTGGTAAAACAAAAAGGTCACTGCTTTTTAAAAGTTTGGGAATTGATTCCTGATGATTTAAAAAGACTACTTTATCTTCCAAGCCCAATTTTTTAACTTTTTTCTCTAAATCTTTTTTTTGAGGACCTTCGCCGATTAAGACTAGTTTGGTTTGGGGATTTGTCTCTTGAACCTCTTTATAGGCTTCAATCAGGTAAATTAGGCCTTTTCGTGGATGAAGAGTTGCAACAGTTGTAATTATAAAATCGTTATCATTCGCCTGAAATAATTGCGTCTTGATTTTATGTTTTTCCTGATGTGTGAAATGAATCAATGCTTTTTCAAACTGTTCAAGGTCTATTCCATTATGAATAACCGTAGTGGAGTTTTTAAGTTCAGGATACCAGGAAATGATTTGTTCCTGATTGTTGTTTGAAACCGTGATTGTTTGGTGGGTTTTAGCAAGAGCCTGTTTCTTGAGCCTTTTCTTGATGCCACTCAGTGGAAAAGGATCATGTTCTGTAGCAATGATTTTAGGTAGTTGCGATGGTGAAGTAGTCCAAAAAGCATAGCGACAAGCCCCGGGGTTCCACAAATGTAGATGAAGAATGTCCGGGTTTTCAGCTTTAAGGATATTTTTAAGTTGTAAAAGATGACGTGGATCGTGTTTGTGGTTGACGTTCAAGCGAATTACAGGAATTCCGTCCTTTTTCAGATTTTCACACCAAAGGTCAAGTTTTTTGTATTTTGAGCAGACAACCTTGGCTAGAAAGCCGTCATTCAACAGGGTTTTGGCCAATTGATGGATGTGTTTTTCGGCGCCACCAACTAAGGGAGTGTCTGTATAGAGTAAGATTTTTTGCATAGCCCTATCATAGTAAAAAATTCCTTGAATCAAAAGCGATTCGGTGATAACTTTATTGCGCTTTTTGGACAAAAACACTCTTTTAGCAAGTCTTGATAGAGATAAAAATCGAGATTTAGCGGAATATTCCAGAATTAAAGCAGAAAAACCACAGTGTCAAATTGCCATTTAATGGCTTATGGGTCAGTAGCTCAGCCGGTAGAGCGGCGCCCTCTTAAGGCGAAGGTCCTGGGTTCGACCCCCAGCTGGCCCACCATATTTTGACACTGCATAAGACTAATAGCCGGAGGAATCAACCATCGGCTATTTTATGATAGTATGGATATCAACGGGTTTTGTTTTTGTCTAGGCGCATCTTTTTAAAGTTAATATGCCAGAATTGCCAGAGGTCGAAACGATTATCCGGGAATTAAAATCAGTTTTGATCGGTAAAAAGTTTGCGAGCTTAAATGTAAAAGTGGATTCTATTTTTTTGCCTTCGGCTAAAGATGTAACTGCTAAAATCAAGAATTTGAAAATTTTGGATATTCAAAGAAGAGGGAAGTTTATTGTGCTTGTATTAGATAAGAAAATGCGTTTGGTTATCCATTTGCGCATGACCGGTCGTTTACTGTGGAACATGAGTGATGGCCGTGAAAAATTTATTTGCGGTGTTTTTTCTTTTACTGATGGCACTTCTTTGATTTATTCGGATGTCCGTAAATTTGGAAAAATCTGGCTTTATAATGAAAAAGATTATGAACAGGCGACAGGCATAAAAAGGCTTGGAATTGAGCCTTTTGACTCACGTTTTAGTTTGGAATATTTTTTGGATCTTTTTGCTGATAAAAAGGGAATCTTGAAAAACACGCTGCTTAGGCAAGATATTATTGCCGGTATTGGCAATATTTATGCTGATGAAGTTTGTTTTAAGAGTCGTTTAAATCCAAAGTCCAGGCTGGAGAAACTTAAAAAAGCTGATTATATAAAGCTTTATTTGGCCATTATAAGTTGTTTGGAAGAGGGGATTAACCATAATGGAACTTCGGTTTCGGATTTTGTGGGAACCCGGGGAACTTTAGGAAAACACCAGCACTACTTGCAGGTTTATGGAAGAAAGGGCGATCCTTGTTATGTTTGTAAGAATCCTATCAAAAAAACTGTAGTTGCCGGAAGGGGCACTTTTTATTGTGAGAACTGCCAAAAGCTGTAATTTTTAAGCGGCATGTTTTTGTTCATGCCCATGAGCATTGTCATTTGCAGCTTCATGTTTAGGAACATCCACCAACTCGGGTTTTACATGTTTGTCTCCATGTCCTGCATCGCTGTGGCTATCTCCATGGTTTTCGCCATGAGCGGCTGCGGCATGTTCTCCACCATGAGCATCACCATGGCCTGCGTCGTGACCTCCATGAGCGCCACTTGTCGGTCTTTTTCCGCTAATAATTGTCATAATGGCTTTTCCAAAGCCACTTGCAATACTATCAACAACGCCAATTGCCTCTTTGAAAATATTAAAAAAATGGCTTGTTGCCTGGTTTAAATGATCACCTAGTGTAACTGGTTCTTCATGATGTCCTCCGTGTCCTGACATATAATTTTCAAGTTAGATATTCGGCCCAATATTTTAGACTATTTCCCTATTTAGTCAATGGTATCGTAATTTTATTTGCTGTCAGTCTTCACCGTTAGTGTACGTTTCCCATTTTCCCGTGACGTCACTTAAATATCCTATAGCTTTTTGAGTTTTTCCGTTTTTTTTGTGAGTAGTCGATTTGAAATTTTTATTCATCATTGTCGGAATAAGCTGTTTTCCGCTGTGGTGGCTCATTTCATAAAAGGGGAGTTGTGCCCGGAATTCATTGGTTTTACGTAAAGCCTCCATCAATTTTTGCCCTTTTTCGACACTTACCATAAAATGTGAAGTTCTTGGCACCTCCATCGGCTGCGAAAGATAATGTAAGCGAACACCTTCTGCTCGCAAAAGCCTAAAAAGTGCCTGTAAAGTTTTTAGGTTATCGTTTATGCCCTTCAACAGCACAGTTTGGTTATAAAGCTCAATTCCTTCACGTTGCAGCTTGCGGATTGCCGTAATGGCCTCTGTGGTGATTTCTTGAGGATGGTTGAAGTGCAGTCCAATTTGGATTTGCTTACCCTTTTCGCACCATTTCCAGCTTTCTCTTTGGAGGTTGCCAAGCATCTGCGCCAATTCATCGGTAATGCGATAAGGATCGTGAAGCAAAGTTCGGGTGTTGATGCGAATGGTTTTAAGATGCTCGATTTTGAGTAATGGTAAAAATAATTGCTTCAGTTGTTCATCGTTTAAAATCAAAGGATCTCCGCCGCTTAAAAGCACTTGTCTCAGCTTTTTATTCGCATTAATGGCCTCAATTGCTTTTTCATAAACCGTTTTGCTGATTTTTGTCACCACATCGTGCCTTAGCGTGCGCTCTTTCTCAAAACAAAAACGGCAAAATGAAGCACAAGTATTGGAAATTCTTAAAAGCGCAATATCGGGATATTTTTGCTGGAGTAACCTGTTTTCGTCACTGTTTCCTTTTTGAAAATCTTTTTTTATTTCCCAAACTTTTTCAAATGTAAAATCATCCTCTTCAGTTTCTTCAATCTGTGGAAAATGTTGCAGAGCAACTGGATCTTGATGGTTTTTAAAATCGATTAACGAGAAAAGATAAGGCGTTAATCGCATCTCATCGCTTTTATTTTGATAGCGGTGTTGAAGAACTTTTTTGATTGCTGTGATCTTTTTCTTGCCAATTTCAGGTGCGAATTCTTCAAGAGCATCTGCGGTTTTAATGGAATTACTAATTTGCCATCGCCAATCAAACCACTGTTTTTTGGTGGTGCCGTTTTGTTTGTAAGTTTTTGGAATTTTAGGAAGTGGCCAATTCAAATTACTTGAGCGTTAAGATCAATAAATATTCAAACCAAAGATAGCTTAAAAGTACAAGAGATCAAATTTAAAATGCTTGTTACTCAAATATCAACGCATCTGTGTCTAGATGGCAGTAATCCTTTGGTAAAGGTTTTCCTTTAATCCATTTAAAATGAAAATATAATCCATCTGGGGCTAAGCTTTTTTCGTAAACATTCATATCTATATTCAGTCGTCCGCCGTGTTTTAAAATACGAAGCGCCTGCTGAAATATTTCATCTTCTATGTCCTGATTTTCTTTATCACCATAGGCTTCTAATGATGGGGCTTTATTTCCTCCAAATTGAAAAACAGAATTTGAATAAATGATGTCGGCTGAATTTGATGCAATTCCGGAAAGTGCATTAGGTTCTTTTAGATTAGCCTGTAAAAATTTCCAATCCTCTGTGCGTTTTCCATTTACCCTTTTGGGATAACGATAATCAACACCTGTTACATCTACACCGAGCGCATGTAATGCTCTGCAAAGCCATGGTTGAAACTGATGAGATTGAGATGCGCACCGAGCAAGTTCCTGAGCTTCATATTCATTGCCACATCCCAAGTCGATAACGGAAAGGCTTCTTAGCATTTCTAAAGAAACAAGGTCGTCATCAAATGATACAAAAAAAGTTGAAAATTGAACGTATGTGTAAAATTCATCACGGTTTTCAGGAGGTATTAAATCCAATATGCTGTTTAAACTTAAAGGTTCCGCTCCCTCTGGATTTGCAAATGAAGTTGATTGTTTAATTATTGCGCTTTTTGCTTGTACCCTTGCATCTCCAACAATTTTAAAAACAGTTCTTATTGCATCCCCGGAACCTGGTGGTCCATTTAACACTGTGGAGGTGACTTCAACAATCAAATCTGGTTCTTCTTTGGTAGTCATTCGTAAATATAAATTTAGAAGAATGCAATATACTGTATTCTATGCAAATAAGTCAATGGCTATCTCCGGTATAATGGCTTTCAAAAGCTCATTTTTCGGAAAAATAAAAAAACTGAGCGAAAATATTTTGAGCAGATTGAGGATTTTTGAATGATGGGTCTCGTGGGCCCCAGCATGAAAAAATCCGAATAGTGCGAGGAATATTTTCGCGAAAACAATCTAGGGAAAAAGTTCCCCAAAAGAAAAAACCGTTAGGTTTTGTCTTTTGCTTGGTGCCGGGGGCGGGAATCGAACCCGCACGGTATTGCTACCACGGGATTTTAAGTCCCGCGTGTCTACCAATTCCACCACCTCGGCGTAACTTGGACTAGATTATTTGAGAATGAAAGATTTTACAATACTTTCTACTGCTTTTACGTTAATTTGACTTTCTTTTGGGGAATATGATCCGGTAATAATGTAAGCATCAGTTCCTTTTACCGCAAAGGTTTGGATAAAGGTGATGACATCGCTTGATGGCTCTTTAGCGCCTACAAAGTAAGTAACGTATGTATCGGCTTTTTTATCCGCAATGGGAATTTGGAAAGTATCCCGTTTTGATTCCTGATAATTGTAGAGTCCCGTTTTTTCGGCGTTAATAACCTGTTTTGCATATTCAAGCGTTTCTCTGGTTGTCTGAAGAACATGATGGACAACGTTTACGTTAGCTGTAAAGTCTTCATTTTTGACGTTATTCCTAAGGACTAACTGTGTTTCTTGAGGAACATCCTTGGTAAAATCTTTTGCTTCAATTATGTCCCATTCTCGTGGAATTATGGCCGTAAAAGCATATTTTGGATCATCAATTTTTCTGGTTTGATCACTGGTTGTTACGGTCGGATTGGTTGATCCACCGCCAAAATTAAAACATCCCGTGAAGGAAGTCAGTGTCAAAACGAAAAGACAAGTCAGGGCTTTGTTTGAAATTTTCATAAAAAGTGGTGATATTTTTCTTGAGTATTGTATTGGATTTTTTATTTTTCGTAAAGTTTTGGGAAAAGTTTTTCACCATTTGTGAGTCCATTGATTGCTGGAATGGCCAGGTTTTTATGAATGAATTGTGTGCCAATGCTGTTGTCGGTTACAGGACCGGATATCAGATGAAGTGGTATTTTAAATTCTTTACATATTTCGTAGAGTTTTAGGGCTCCTACAGGGTCATGGGCACATCCAACATGTACGGTGATGTTCTTCTTGAGTTCGGGATCTTTAAGGTTTTCCAGTACTCCATATTCTCCAATAATGCCGTCTCCAAGTTCAACTAATATATAATCGGGTTTATCTTTGGATAAGTAGTTAATGGCACCTTTGGTGATTTCTACAGATTCTTTAGGATTCATTGCTGTTGAGGTATATCCGGCATCAATCATACTAACTGTCTTTTCAGCTCCATAGTCCTGCATATTGGCAGTATCTCTTAGCGCGGCGATTCCGGCCATTTTGGCACAATAAATTTTAAAACCTTTTTTGCATGCTCCTTTTACTATTTCGCAGGCAACGGTTGTTTTCCCAACGTTCATGCAGGTTCCGGTAATTATAATTAAAGGTATTTTGGACTTGATGGTTTTGGATTTTTCAAAAAGTTTGAATTGTTTGATATTTAAAGGATCCTTATTCTTATCGCATACCGCTCCCAGGACTTTTACTTTTAAAGGTAGTCCAACTTCATGGACGTTGGCGCTTGTACAGATTCCGGCTACTCCGCCAAGATTCAATAAATTAATGACATCACCAACTTTTAGATTTTTGGGAACTTCCCCTACAAATCCTTTCAAAGCTCTTCTGTTGCCTAAAGCTACAACAAGAATATCTCCCTTGTGGATAGTGGAAAGTCGTCCGGAGGTTAATTCCAATTGATTATAGATTTTTTTGTCTTTTATAACCTCAACTGCAATTATTGCGCCTTCTTCGCATTTGATTTTGGAAGTGACCTCAACTTGATGACTTAACGGTACATTCTTTGTAACGGATCCGATTTTGTCGACGGTAATTTTCATATTAGGTCTATAAATTTTCCCCATTCTAGCAGAATCAATTATTTTCAAAACCCAAAATATGAAATTAGAGATTGCTTTTATCTGTTTTTTGTTTATTATTTTCGCGTTCTTTTAACCAAGTTCATTTGATGAGTAAAATTCGCGTAGGAATTTTGGATTTTTGCAATATACAAAATGCGGAACGAAGCAGCATCAATATGAGCAGAGCCAAAAGTGAAATTTATAAACCATCTTTAAAGGGTTATGCGCTGCTTTCAAGTGCCATAAAAAAGCTTGGGCATCAGCCGATAATTTATTATCCGGAACATTGTCAGCTTCTGTTTGATTATGATCGTCCGGAGATCCTATATAAGGGAAAATTGGTAAAAGGCTGTGATGTGGTGATTCCCAGGATTAACGTTGTTAGCAATATTGACCTGGAGATTTCCGTGATCAAACAGTTTGAATTAAAGGGAATTCCGGTCGTAAACAGCTATTTTGCCATTTCTCAGGCGTTAAATAAGTTAAGGGTTTTGCAAATATTAACCAAGGCGGGGATTCGTGTGCCAAAAACAGTTGTGGTGCGTCGTTTTGAATATTTGGATGATTCGCTCAAAATGTTAGGCGGATATCCGGTGATTTTAAAAACGGTTTTTGGGACGCATGGGAAAGGGGTAGCAATTATAGAAAGTCGTCGTTCTCTTTATTCGGCTTTGGATATTCTTTGGAAATATAGTAGTAGTAGTTTAATGCTCATTCAGGAATATATTGCTGATTCGGAAAATGCTGATTATAGGGCTTTTGTGATTGGTAATAAGGTTGTGGCTTCAATGAAACGTGTCGCGGCTTTTGGTGATTTCCGTTCAAATTTGAATTTAGGAGGCAAGGCTACAGCAGCGCGTTTAACCAAAGAAGAAGAAAAAATGGCTATTTCTGCTGCTAGAGCTATGGGGTTGGATTCTTGTGGTGTAGATATTTTGAGAACGAAAAACGGACCTCTTGTGATGGAACTAAATCCTTGTGCGGGTCTGGTCGGTATTGGTAAGGCAAGCGGAGTGGATGTACCTACTGAACTGATTAAATATGCTTTATCTCTTGTGAAAAAATCATGAAAAAGAAACTCACGATTGGAATTTTAGATTTTTCGGGGTTTATAGCCAAAAATGCTGGAGGGCGTCGTTCCAGAAATGAGGCTGATATTCTATATGAAAAAGTGGAAGAGCTTGGCCATAACCCTAAACTTTATAAAGCTGATGAGTGTCAGATCTTTTTTGATGGTGAAAAAACTTTGCTATTGGAAAAAAATAAACCGATTGAACCATGTGATGTTTTGATTCCCAGAGTAGACCTGGCAGGGCGTTTGGATATGGAACTTTCCATATTAAAACAGTTTCAATTAATGGATATCCCGGTTGTTAATGGTTATTTGCCTACCGTAAGGGCTAAAAATAAACTTCGCACAATTCAACTTCTAACCGAGAAGGCGATTCCGGTACCAAAAACGGTCGTGGTGCGTCAATTTGAATATGTTGATGCTGCGGTTAAAGTTTTGGGTGGATATCCTTTAATCTTGAAATCCGCATTTGGTTCTTATGGCTGTGGAGTTGTAATTGTTGAAAGTTCTCGTTCGTTATATTCTTCTTTGGATTTACTTGGAGAAAGTACAAAAACACCGCTTTTTTTGATGCAGGAATTTGTAGAAGAGGCTAATGGCTCGGATTATCGGGCTTTTGTAATTAATAATGAAGTTGTGGCATCTATGCAGCGTCAAGCCAAAAGTGGTGATTTCCGTTCAAATTTGCACCTTGGTGGTCAAGCTCAAAAATTTGAATTAACCAGTGAAGAAAAGGAGATTGTCCTAAGGGCTGTTAAGGCTTTGGGATTGCAAGTTGCCGGGGTGGATCTGCTTCGTTCCAAAAATGGTCCGTTGGTTATGGAAGTTAATTCCAATCCCGGTTTTATTGGTTTAGTGGAGGCAACTCAAGTGGATGTTGGCAAAAAATTTGTGGAATATGCCATTGAATTTGCCAAGAGTCATTTGGCTTCAAAAGAAAAGAAGCAAAAAATAAAGGCCTAGTCTGTTAAGAGCTAAGCCTTATGTTTTTATTTATGTAAGATTAGTTTGAGGTTGCCGGTCTTTTTTTGATGACCTTATCAACCAATCCGTACTTCATGGCATCGTCGGCAGACATAAAGTTATCGCGGTCGGTGTCTTTTTCAATGACTTTTAGTGGTTGACCGGTATGTTCAGCTAAAATTTTGTTAAGGCGGTCTTTAGTGTTGATAATATGAGTTGCATGAATGAAGATGTCGCTCGCTTGACCTTCGGTTCCACCAAGAGGTTGATGAATCATAACTTCTGCATTTGGTAAACAAAAACGTTTACCTTTTGCTCCTCCGGCCAATATAATCGCGCCCATTGAAGCAGCCATGCCAACGCAAACGGTTGAAACTTCCGGTTGGATGTGTTGCATGGTGTCGTAAATCGCAAGTCCCGCAGTTACGTGTCCGCCCGGACTTTGAATATATATGGTGATGTCCTTTTTAGGATTTTCACTCTCCAAAAATAAAAGCTGGGCAATGATTGTGTTTGCGACAGCATCATTAATAGCGGTGCCCAAAAAAATGATGCGATCCTTTAAAAGACGAGAATAAATGTCATAAGCTCGTTCGCCCATACTGGTTTTCTCTATTACTGTAGGAATAAGAATATTGTTACTGATTGGTTGAGCTTGTCCTCCTTGGGTCTGGCCTTGTTGAAATTGCATATTGTTTAAAGTGAAAAATTTATTTTTGTCTGAGATATTGTACCATATTTTATTGGCTTTGAGATGAGCAAGTTCCTTGACATGTTCATGTGAAATGTTGTGCCTGTTGAGAGGTTTATGGTTTTTCAAAGTTTTATAAACTCTAAATTCCTTCTAAACTTTTAAAAATGGGGACTTTATTTAAGTGTGAAGTTTTAAAATTATTAGAGAAATAAAATTTTTTTTATGGTTTAAAACAGAGATTTAGGGTTGAACAGGGGGCTGTGTAATAGTTAACTGCTGCGTTAAAATTGGTTTAATCGGTTCGCCATAAAGAAATTGTAAAAATCTTCTTGACTTCGTCGACCCCATTCACTAAAATTGTCCTGCTTTCGAGTATGTTTTATGTGCTCACAAGCATTTGGTTTGTTCTTTAACATTCAGGATGTAATAGAGAAGTCATGCGTAATTGCATTTGTTTTCCTCCCCGGAAAGCAAATGTCGTACTAAATTAAAAATTAAGTCTTTGGTTCGCCAGAATCAAAGCAAGCAAGAATTCAAATTTCTTTGCTATTTTCAACCTTAGGGTTGAATTTATCCGAAGAGTTTGATCCTAGCTCAGGATTAACGCTGGCGGTGTGTATAATACATGCAAGTCGAGCGCCCAGGACCTTGTTTTCAATTAAGAATTGAAGATAGCGTCCTGGGAGCGGCGGACGGGTGAGTAATACGTTGGTAACTACCTCAGAATCAGGGATAAGCCTTAGAAATAGGGTCTAATACCGGATGGTCCCGAAAGGGTAAAGCAGCAATGCGTTCTGAGAGGTGCCTGCGGCCTATCAGCTAGTTGGTGAGGTAATGGCTTACCAAGGCTATGACGGGTAGCTGGTCTGAGAGGACGATCAGCCACAATGGGACTGAGACACGGCCCATACTCCTACGGGAGGCAGCAGTAAGGAATCTTTCGCAATGGGGGAAACCCTGACGAAGCAACACCGCGTGGAGGATGAAGGCGTTTTCGTTGTAAACTCCTTTTCTGAGGGAATAATTTTGAAGGTACCTCAGGAATAAGCATCGGCTAACTACGTGCCAGCAGCCGCGGTAAGACGTAGGATGCAAGCGTTATCCGGAATTATTGGGCGTAAAGAGTTCGTAGGTGGTTTGTTAAGTAGGATGTTAAATCCCTGAGCTCAACTCAGGATTGGTTTCCTAAACTGGCAGACTAGAGGCAGGTAGAGGCAGATAGAATTCTGTATGTAGGGGTAATATCCGTAGATATACAGAGGAATACCAAAAGCGAAGGCAGTCTGCTGGACCTGTTCTGACACTCAAGAACGAAAGCGTGGGGAGCAAACGGGATTAGATACCCCGGTAGTCCACGCCCTAAACTATGATCACTAGGTGTTGGAGGTCTCGACCCCTTCAGTGCCGTCGCTAACGCATTAAGTGATCCGCCTGGGTAGTACGGTCGCAAGACTAAAACTCAAAGGAATAGACGGGGACCCACACAAGCGGTGGAGCATCTGGTTTAATTCGATAGTAAGCGAGGAACCTTACCTA
>Ga0172379_10000844_pt1 | contig 70274 bp, 70 predicted proteins | sample GrowelOW334metaG_FD_119756 | JGI IMG/M metagenome (GOLD analysis project Ga0172379, IMG submission 119756) | Groundwater microbial communities from an aquifer near a municipal landfill in Southern Ontario, Canada - Groundwater well OW334 metaG | ecosystem: Environmental > Aquatic > Deep...
CCTCGGTCCGAAACGTTTGTGATTTTGCCCTGATCATTTATGTAATTCGAAAGCAGTAAGACATTTCAAACGTTTCGGTTCGGGGTGCAACCCCGAACCGGCGACGCGGGAGTGAGCAGTTACGAAAAAGACTTGACAAAAATATTGTAATGTGATACACTTGTGGCATTAACAGGTAATAAATAAATACCGTGGATGAAAACAAAATTCCGGAAGTGACTCCCGAGGTGGTAGCTTCTGACGTTGTCGCCGAGACTGTTCCCGAAACGGAGGTTGAAGCGGAAGCTCAAACCGAAGTTATGGAAGAGGAAAAAGAAGAAGAGGAAGCAACTCCTGACGTTACTGAATAATATTTTAAAAACAGCCCCGCTCGGGGCTGTTTTTATTTGAATAGGACTTAAAGAGGGTTATACGCAAAATATGGTTTTAGGAGAGTATACCCAATGAAGTTTACACAAAAAATAATTTTCAATTTGAAATTTTTAATTTTCAATCAATTTTCAAGGCTCAATATCTCAATTTTCAAATACGACTGAATTGTCCGGGTTTGAAAATTGAAAATTGGATTATTGTAAATTTATTGAAAATTAAAAATTGCAAATTGAAAATTATTTTTCATCTTTATTTTCTGGTCTGCATTGTGTACAATCTCCTAAAACCATGTTTTTTCGTGTGACCCATTAAAGGCTCATAAGATCAATCTTGAAGCCAGATTCCCCTTGATTATCAAATCCGAAGCATTAGTTGCTTTAAGCTCTTCGTTATACATTTTCCGGCAATCGTCGAGTGGGAGTGGGGTTTGCATCGGCATTTTTAAACATTGTCCGCCTTCATAAGCGCCGTTCTCGGTAAAATTTTTGTACGCGATTGTTTCGGTCAATATCGCGGTAGTCGCGCGAGAGTACGCATTTCTGATGGTAACGCGGTGGTTCTTTCCCAAGAGGTCGTGCCCAAAAAGCGTCGAGGTCGGAGATACACCGAGAAGGTTTGCAATGGTCGGATAAAAATCCAGATGACTTCCGGGTGCGTGATAGATTTTTTGAGGGAGCGAAGAATTCAAGATAATGAGCGGAACATTACTCGTCCGCAGTTCGGGAAAAATCTTACTCGTCGAAGTGCCGAGCGATTCGCTTATACCACCCAGATTTCCATGGTCGCCGTATATGGCGATGAGTGAATTTTCGTATTCGCCATTCGCCTTGAGCGCCGCGATAAAATTTCCGAGCGCCATATCGCTGTAATGAATACTGTGCAAATAATTTTTTTGCGTTTCGGTGAAATTCGCATCGGCGGGAACGGGAAGCGTTTTATATTTCTCCGGAACAATGAACGGGGTGTGTGAAGAAAGCGTGATAAACGTCGCCATATACGGTGAGGAGAATGTTTCCATTTTCGGCAAAGATTGGGTAAAAAATTCCCCGTCATTCAAATATTCAAATCCGGAATTATTTCGAATGACGTAATCTTCTTTTGTGTAGGTTTTTTCATATCCCAGACCCGGATAAATATTGGAACGGTTCCAGAATGTCGACACGTCGGCATGAAGAGAATACGTATGATATCCACTCTGTTCAAGCAGAGAGGGGAGCGCGTTGTATTTGTTATGCGCAAAATCGACAAAAGCGACCGTGTTCGGAAGAGAATAGAGAGAATTCAGAATGACAAATTCCGCATCGGCAGTATTTCCCGGTCCGACTTGAGTATAATAGTTATCAAAATAAAGGCCGTCTTTTGCCAATTTGTTAAAGTTTGGCGTAATTTCTTCTCCGCCGATCTTTTGGAACAATACCGAGTTTTCAAGAGATTCCACTTGAATAATAATGAGATTTTTTCCGGCAGCTCGTCCGAAGAAAGAGTTTTGGTCCGGCTTTTGAACGGCATCTTTCCACTCAAGAACCAGAGCGATATCTTCCGGGGTCAGTTTTGTGTTCCTGAAAAAAAGCCCGATCGCATCACCAGCGGAATAGTTGAAAATACCGGTTCTTTGAACGGCGTGATTTGGGGAATACACGAAGCTGTTCATCTCCCGGAGAGTTTGAGAAAAATGAGTGATCTTTTTCCATCCGTCACCCTCGCCAAAAAGAACAATGCCGTAACCAAAAATTCCGATCAAAAAAATGCATACCGCAAAAAGTGTTTTCTCTTTTGCCCCATGAAACGTTTCCAAAATTTTTCCTTTTTTTTCAAGAAAAAAAGCGATCAATATCACAAGGAATTGCAGAAGAAATATCAAGGTTGCCGGAGTAAGGAGAGTAAATATCGTACTTGATACGGAACCGACTTGATCCGCATATTTAAGTGCCGAAGCTTGCATAAAGCCGCCGAAGTAAGAAAAGTAGAGGTATTGCGAAAAAAAGAGAGCGGAGATAAGCAGAGAAACGATTGCGAGATACACATACTTCCACCATCGCGAAAAAAGCGCCGACGGCCCGTACAGCAATATTCCGAGCGCGAAAGTGATGCCGATAAATTGATAGAGATAAGGATTTTCATGAAGATTGGCGGAAACATTAAAAATCTCGTTTTGTACAACAAAGAGAACCGCGAGTAAGAGGGGTAGAAAAATGAAGGAATTACGTGAAAATATATTTTTCATAAGATACAGTATAGCACAAAAATGAGCATCTGTGGCGGGTACGAAGTTCTTCAAGTTAAAAGTTACATAAAAAAGAATCCTCGCAATTTTCTGCGGGGATTTGTTTGTAAAAAAAATTTTCTTGACGGTTTGTTACGTTTTGAGTTTTTTTTCCAGCCAATCCATAACGGGATCATTAAAAAACATTCCATAAAGCACAAAAATGGCAAAAAGTATTATTACGGCGGAAACGGTGGCGAAATCGAATGAGCGCAAAAGAAGAAAACCGATTATCGTCAAAACGGTTCCGACTAAAACATCGATTGCTTCGCAGTAAAAAGGATACTTTTTTTGATCGCAGTTTTTTGACATAACAACCTCCGATGAAGGGTGCACAATATCTCTGCTTCCACGATACAACCAAACACGAAACGAGTCAATTTATAAAAATATTTGACAACTAATATAATATAGTATATTATAAATGTAGAATTGTACAACCACAGCAAAGAAGGAAGTCATCATGGCGAAGAAAAAAATACACATTCACTCCGAAGAGGAGAGAATAGCGCCGCATATTCCGGAAGAGTGGAGAGATCAGCTCAAAAAGGGAGGCGCGCACAGAAACGATAAAGGATATCATCGTAACGACAAACATAGAAACAGAGACAAGCAACAAAGGGAGGACTCGGAATCCTCCCTTTTTTTGTGTTTGTTGCCTATTTCGGGGCGTTCGCGATGATATTTATACCCACAATAAGGACGGGTGAAGCCGCCAATATGGAGAGTAATAATTTTGCTTTTTCTGTAGTATTCATGATGTTTATTACGCAAAAATAATGAAAATATTTCGCTCCGCCGAGTAACGGTTGTCCACAGTCGTTCTTGCCGTTCTTTTCCCGTCTGTTATACTATAATTAGTTTTAGTTCGTTTTTTGTTTTAGGTTTTGTAGTTAGGGCCCCGGGCCCTTGTGATTTTTCACAAGTCAATTCCGCCATACGGCGGAATTTTTGTTCTTTTTTGCGCTTGTGAAATATTTTCTGACTGTGCCGCGTATCATGCATCGGCTTGACAGAAGGCCTTGTTCTCTTTCAAATCAGCAAAGGAGGAAAAAAATGATCATACCTGAAAATACATCTCATATACACGTTTCCGTACAAGGATCGCACAACAAAAATTTTGCGCACTTTGTTTTCCTAAAGGGTACCACCGTACGGGCGGCTCTCGAGGAAGCGGGATATACCGATAAAACCGATTTCCTGGTATTGAATAAGGAGCAGGTCGATTATGACGATGTTATCGATAAGGCTCTTTTTAACAACACTTCGATCGGATACATCAGCAGAACCATTTCATAATCGTGTTTTGGCGGGAAGATAATATCTTCCCGCTTTTTTAATGACAAATGCAAGTCATTATGGTAGTTTGAAAGGAGAACGAAATAATCGTAAAAAAGGAAAGAAAAGTATGAACAAACTGATTATCTTTGACTTTGACGGCGTCTTGAGGGATGCTTCTTGGAATCATCTTTATAGTGCGTATAAAAAGCTTGTTGAGGCGATGGGGAAAAACCCTGAAATATTTTTCACTAATCTGGCGTCGTTCAAAAAATGGTACAACATAGACTGGCACAAAAATGAAATACGGATCCTAGGTCTGGATGAATACGTTCCGTCTCCCGAATTCAATAGAATTTTCCACGAAAATTATGATCCGCTCCTTGGGATCTTTCCGTGGGTACCGGACGCACTGGCGCATCTTTCCAAAAAATATACGTTGGTTATTTTTTCTTCTTCTTCACGGTTAAGTGTTAAAACGGCTTTGGGTGACCTGTCTCGTTTTTTTTCTTTAATCGTCGGATCTGAAGACGTAACCAGATTGAAGCCTCACCCTGAGGGTGTTTTTCTTGCTCTTAATATAACCAAAACCGCCGCAGACGAAACGTTAATGATCGGCGACATGAATGTTGATTATCTCGCCGCAAAAAACGCCGGAGTAAAGACCGGTTTGGTAAAATGGGGAATGGGAGAGTGGGAAGACTTGACCAATCTCAAGCCAGACTATCTGTTCGAAAAACCGGAAGACTTGTTGAGCTTTTAGGTGTTAGGTTGTAGTCTAAAGAAAACCGACCTTGCGGTCGGTTTTTTCGTTAGTCTAAAACCTAAAAGCTAAAACCTAACAACTCGTTACAAAGATTTAACTTTCAGCCGGTGCCGTTTGACCTTGTCGAGCTTCGGCAGGCGGATGACGAGCAGTCCGTGTTTTTCGATCGCTTCGGCTTCGGATGGTTCTACTTCCTCGGGAAGCACGATCGTTCTTGAAAATGCGCCCCAGTACAATTCTTGCAGCATATAATCTTGTGGGGCAACGCCTTGAGGAGCCTCTCTTTTTCCACTGATGATAATCGTGTCGGGGGTGATGGAAATATTCAGGTCGTCCGATTTCACTCCGGCCGGCATGGTCTGAATAATGATTTCGGTTGCGGTCTGATAAATATCAACGGCGAGTTCGCCCTCTCCATTTCTCGTTTCGTCTTTCTCTATAATAGGGTCGGGAAGATCGGGAGCGCTTACGGTGAAATCATGAATTTGTTCGTCATCTCCTCCAACGCCGGTCAGGCGCTGTAAAAGAGATCTTTTATTCTCTTTGTTTCTATGGAACATAATATTTTTTTAAATATAAAAATAGAAAAATAAAAAATAGAAAAATTCCGTCGCCGTAATAATCTTTCTATTTTATGATCGCGATGTAATACTGCGATCGTTTTATTTTTTCGAAGAGGAGAATGATAAGAACAACCACCAACCAGAGAAGCATAAAAATATTAAATAAATATTTTCCCTCAGTGACCATTATAAGATAATTGAATGCGGTATGCAATGCAAAAGCAAATGCCAAACCTGTGAATAAGTATGCGAAGCGGGTAACATTCTTTTTTCCGATACCGAAACCGATACCGAAACCGATAAGCGCGGAGCAGGCGACATGCAAGAGCGACGCGCCGATGAAACGAAGTTGCAGCATGGTTATACCCGCAGTGATCGTTCCTTGATCGAGAGAAGTGTAAATGAACAATACGTTCTCAAGAGCGGCAAATCCGAGTGCCGCCGAGATCATATACATAACCACGTCGATCGGTTCGTCGAAATATTCGGTTCTGATCCCAGCAATGAAAGCGCCGAAATATTTAAACGTCTCTTCAATGACCGCCCAAACGAAGAAGAGGAGAAGAGACAATTCCCCGACTCCCGCCAGGGTAATTTTTTCAAAAAATATAGCGAATGGCACCGAGATCATACCAAAAACAAAAGCCTCGAATATGATCTTTTTTGGTTCCGGATGAACCTTGTCTTCTTTGAGCCAAAACCAGAGCCAGAAGAGCGCAGGAAGAATGCCCCCCAGAAGAGCGCCGGAAACACGAAGAGCGAAAGCCGGATACTGCGTCGCAAAATAGGTGGCGACAAGCGCGACCGCAGCGACCGATCCGGTCTTCGTTAAACTTATGTGGTGATGTGTGGCCATTGTTCAATGATCAATAACTTTTTATTTTTTATCGGGAGCATCCCCCAAATTTCTTCGGTGACAAAAGGCATGAACGGATGAAGCGCTTTTATCGAAGTGGTAAGTATTGTCCAGAGAACCCATTGCGCTGAGGCTTTCGCTTTTTCGTCATCACCGAAAATTTTGTCTTTCGTTCCTTCGATAATGATATCCGCGAACGTGTGCCAGATGTAATGATATAATTTTTCACCCGCGAGATAGAAACGATATTTTTCCATGTCGTCGGTGATTTCAGACATTATGTTTTCAAGTTCAACGATCCTTTCCTCATCTTCGCCTGTCAATACGGGTGCGTGTTCCGTATCCATTCCTTCCGTACTCGTCAGCACGTAGCGAGTGACATTCCAAATTTTATTCGCAAAATGTTTGTACCCGCGGATCTTGTCTTCGGAGAGATTCATATCCGTTCCCGGCGTATTGCCGACGAGAAGGGCGATACGAAGTGCGTCAGTGCCATATTTTTCCGTCATCTCGATTGGACTGATCACATTGCCCTTGCTTTTGCTCATTTTGAGACCGTGTTTATCACGAACCATTCCGTGAAAATACACTGCGCGGAATGGTACATCGTTCGTTCGGTAGAGCCCGAACATAATCATGCGCGCGACCCAAAAGAAAATAAGATCGCCACCCGTCTCCATGACTGACGTCGGAAAGTATTTTTTAAAATCTTCGCTTTGCGGACCGCCGAGAACCGCATACGGCCATTGTCCGGAAGAAAACCATGTGTCGAACGTGTCGATGTCTTTCGTTACGGGTCCGCCACATTTCGGGCATATTGTCAGGTTGTCTTCAATGTCGACAAAACCATCATTACAGGCATCGCAGAGTTTTGCGGGGATGGGAATACCCCAGACTATCTGTCTTGATATGTTCCAATCCTGTATTTCTTCCATCCAATGATTGAATATCTTTTCATATTTTTCGGTCACGAAAGAAACGCGCCCGGTCTTGACCGCGTCGACGGCTTTGTCGGCAAGCGTTCGCATTTTAACGAACCACTGTTCTTTTATTTGCGGTTCGATCGGCGTCTCGCATTTGTAGCAAACTTTTACGTTGTGTTTGTATTTTTCTTCGACGCGTACGAGTAAACCTTTTTCTTTCAGTTTTTCGACGATCTTTCCGCGCGCTTCTTTGATCTTGGTTCCGGCGAATTCTCCCGCGACAGGAAGCAGGCGTCCATAGTGATCAATGATCTGTTCTTTTATCAGCCCGTGCCGTTCGGCAATACCAAAGTCTACCGCATCGTGCCACGGAGTAATGGTCATGACGCCGGTTCCGAATTCCATATCAATAATTTCATCTTTGATAACCGTCGCAATCACTTTCCCATCGATCCATTCGATCTCGAGCTTTTGTCCTTCTTCATATTCCTTGTATCGTTCATCGAGCGGATGCATGACGACATACTGCTCACCGAATTTTGTTTCCGGACGGGATGTTCCCATTACGAAAGGTCCGTATTTGAAATAATAGAATGGCTCTTCTTTTTCGATGAAAGTCGTTTCGATGTCGGAAAGGGAAGTCTGGTGTTTGGTGCACCAGTTAATGATTCTTTTTCCCCGATACAGAAGTTTGTCGTCGGAAAGTTTTTGGAAAGTCTCATACACCGTCTTGATGACCGATGGGTCGAGAGTGAATTTTTCGCGCGACCAATCGCATGATGCTCCGAGCTGGCGCAACTGCCCCTCCATAAAGCTCTTATTGCCGAGAGTGAAATCCATTATCTCTTTATAGAGATCTTCGGGCTGCATTTGAAAGCGCGAGCGTCCTTCTTTCTCGAGCTTCTTTTCATATACCACCTGCGTTTCAAAACCGGCGTGGTCAGCTCCGGGTACCCACAGCGCTTTGTATCCACACATTCTTTTGTATCGCGTGAGTAGGTCTTCCACGGTCACGAACACCGCGTGGCCGGCATGAAGCGAACCGTTCGCGTTCGGCGGCGGCATTATTATAGTATACGGTTCTTTATGTCTTTCCGGAAGTTTGTCGGGGTTAAAATATCCGCTCTCTTCCCAAAGCTTATATATCCGCCCTTCAGTTTCGACGGGGTCGTAGGGTTTTAAGAATTTATCGTTCATATAGTGACTATACCACAATCTTTTCTTTTTTTGGAGGGAAATCGCGATATTCTATTTTTTTGCAAATCTTGACAAACAATTTAAATAGTGTATAATAGAGCACGGTATAATTTTTACCGTAGAACATTGAAAGGAGAAAATAGTTATGTTTGCATTACTTGGTTTGGTTTGCGCATTTATAGGGGTAATTCCGCTTCTTGTGCGTAAAAAAATGCCTCAATTTTACTGGCAATTTTCCATTACCGGTATTTTGGGGGCTTGGATATCTTGGGGATTCACGCCATCAACCGTTTACCCGTTTTTCGGATTTTACGGTCTTATGGTACTTGTTTTTCTGACCATTGCCGCTTTTGTGGATGGTAAATCAGCTTATTACAATGAAGATGTTTCTTGGGCGGTGTGGCCGCCGGCATTGCTTTTTGCGTTAATGACGGTGGTGTTAATTGGCGGGTCAGGTATATTTCGTGCTTCGGAGTATGCGAGTTTTCTCAAAGTTGAAGAAAATCGCGTGTGGACAAAAGATGTTCAACCGAAAGATCCTGCCCATATGCGCATCTCAACAAAAGAAAATGCTTTGTACCAAGCACAAAAACAACTCGGTAGTGAAGGAGCTATCGGAAGTCAGTTTGCGATTTCTGAGAACAACATGACGCTGCAATTTGTGAATAATGAATTATGGTATGTTGCTCCGCTTGATTACAAGAGTTTTCGCGTTTGGACATCGTCAAAAGGTATTCCGGTTTATGTGAAGATTAGCGCTGAAGACCCAACGGCAAAGCCTGAGATCGTCCCATTTAAGACAGGGAAAGAAATGGTTTACTCTCCGGGAGCGTATTGGTCAAACAATTTGGAGCGTCACATGAGAAATAACGGATACCTCGATAAGGGGTTGTCCGATTGGACCTTTGAAGTTGATGAAATAGGAAATCCATGGTGGGTTGTGACTGTGTATGAACCGACTATCGCTTGGTCCGGAGACAAAATTCTCGGCGTCGCAATAGTGAATCCGGTGAGTGGCGAAATTGTCTTCCACGAAATGGGAAAAATTCCCGAATGGGTTGATCGTGCGGTTCCGTCGCGAATTGTTACCGCTTACTTAACATGGAACGGCGAGTACGGCGGTGGCTGGTGGAACAGTGTGTGGGCCAACCTTAATATGACAAAGCCGGAAAATCCAACCCTGGTGTACGGTGCGGATAATCAGCCTCAGTTTGTAACGGGTATAACTTCAGCAAGTTCTACCGATGATTCGTTGGTTGCTCTGGTATATACTAACTCAAGAACAGGAAAAGCCGTTCGTTATGCTATTAAAGGCGGAGCTACCGAAAGTGCCGTTATTAAGGCTGTAAATAGCAACCAAGAAGTGCAATACAAGCATCTTCATGCCGCATCGCCGCAACTCTACAATGTGAACGGCGTTCCAACTTGCGTAGTACCACTGTTTAATGACGTGAACGCGTATCAAGGCGTTGCGATGGTGGATATTGCCAACATTCAACAAGTCGCGGTCGGCGCCGATCAACACGAGGCTTTGCGAGTATATGAGAAAATATTGAACGGCGACGGCTCTCGAGTTGCAACCGGCAATGAAACCGAAAAGCAAATTATTGAAGGCACAGTAACAAGAACCGGTTCGGAAGTCACTCCAACGGCGGGAAGTATTTATTATTTCCAAATTAATGACATTCCACAGTTATTTACCGCTGGTCCGGGAAAATATGCGGCGCTCGTCGTAACGCAAAAAGGCGATAAGGTCAGAGTGGAAGTATACAAGAATGATCGCGATACCGTTCCGGTACTTGCTTTTGAAAACTTATCACTTAGGCTTTCAAAAAGCGTAAAGCAACAACAAGTGCAAAACGCTTCTGATTCAGTACAAAAAAATATTGTAACGGAAACAAATACAAATGCGATCAAAGAACGCATTACTCATTTGACTCCGGAGCAGATACAACAGCTCGAAAAACAAATTCCGCCGGTGAAATAACCGATGGAGCCCCGATAGCGTGACGCTATCGGGGCCTTTTTTAAGTTGACTTTATATATTTATTATGGTAGTATTAAAACATATCCAGGTCCTTTGACATTCTGAATTTTGGAAGGGTCAAATGATCGGTTCTCTCCTTTTCGTCACCATACGAAAAGGCACGGGCTTTCCGGCTCATAGGCTCCCGGTGACGGGGGAAGTGCGCAGTTGCGCGCGCAAATGAGGCCGGAAGATCGCGAAAGCGATAACGCCTCTTTGTGGAGAATAGAATGAACATGCCAACAAATCCGTCTATTCGACGGGAAATGATAAAAGTGCTCGATCTGCCCGATCATCCGATCATTGCGAAGCAGAAGGAATTTATACAAACAGTACTGCATAATCAAGTGGTCATTACTCAGGGCGATACCGGAAGCGGAAAAACTTCCATGGAACCACTGTTCCTGCTCCAGGCGGGATGCGGCGAGTTCGGTATCATAGGGGAAACTGAACCGCGGCGCATTGCGGTGTTCTCGCCGATCCTCGATTATATTTCCGGCTTTATTGATTCCGATAAAAGGGTCGTTGCCGGTCAAACTCGTTTTCGGAATACGACGAATGCCGATACGAAGATCAAATTAATGACCGACGGGATCCTGCTTGAATTGATACAGCGGGACCCGCTGCTCAGCGAGTTCAACGTCATTATCATTGATGAAGCGCATGAACGGAGCAAAAACATCGACGTTCTTCTCGGGCTCTTAAAACGTATTCGAAAAGACCGTCCCGATCTCAGAATAATCATTTCTTCGGCAACGATCGAAGCTGAAAAGTTTTCAAAATATTTCGATAACGCGCCGATCATATATATCGAAGGCCGCACGTTCCCAATCGAATACCGATACAGCGATGTTCCGCTTTTTGGCGACGGGTTAGATCCGCAACACAGAAAATACGGAAAAGACTTTAATCCGCGCGATGTCCCCGAGCTTGTCGCGAGAAAGATCAGAGATATCGTTCGTCATGGAGAGCCGGGTGATATTCTTTCATTTCTTCCCGGTGTGAATGACATTAAAAAAGTCATGGAGCTATTGGAGCAATACAGGCTGCCGGATGTAAAGATCCTTCCGGCGTATGGTCAAATGGATATGGACGAACAAGCGCTGATCTTCGAAGACTATCCGGGAATGCAAAAGATCATTGTCGCGACGAACGTTGCTAGGACATCGATCACCGTCAAAGTTCGCCACGTCGTGGATTGCATGATGGAAAAGCAAATGGACTTTTTTGCGGACAGCAGACGGTCAAGTTTGCAGACCGTTCCCATTTCGCATTCAGCGGCTGAACAAGGCGGCGGACGATGCGGCCGCGTGGAATTCGGTATTTGCCATCGTTTGTGCACCATTGAGGAATTCGAAAAATTGATGCGCTATCCGAAACCGGAAATTTGCCGGACATGTCTCGCCGAAACTGTGCTTTTGATGAGATATATGGGTATCGACGATGTCGAACATTTTGATTTTATCGATCCTCCTCCGCTGCGGCTTTTCAAAGAAGCGCTCGAAACTTTGAAAACTTTCGGTGCGATCGACAACAACGAAGTTCTGACGAAGCTTGGGACCATGATGGCGATCTTACCTCTTGATCCGTACTTGTCTAAAATACTGTTGGAGTCAAAGAGGTTTGGGTGTATAAACGAGATCGCGACTATTGTCGCATTTATTTCCGCGGGACACGTACTGCTCCGTCCGCCTGAACAAGAGATCGAATCGGACGAAGCTCATAAGCGGTTCGAATCAGAAGATTCAGATGCTATGACTTTCCTCAACATTTGGGATGAATACAACAAGCATATTGGCGATACTGAGTGGTGCGCCGATAACTTCATGAACGAGGGCGGTCTTATCGAGGTTGGAAATATCAGGAACCAGTTGCTTGAGATGTTGGCTGAATTCGGAATTTCTTCATCCACGACCAGCGACAAAGAGCGCATATTGAAAGCTGTCGCCGTCGGTCTTATCGGCAATCTCTTTCAATTGAAAAAAGAAAAAGATGAGGATAAAAAGAAAGAAAAAAGCAAAGAAAGCGAAGGCAAAAAACGCAAGCCGAGCAATGCCTACTATCTCGTAAAAAAGAACGAGAAAGAAACGGAGGAATATCCGGCATTCATTCACCCAAGCTCTTCAACTTTTAGCGCAAAACCTGAACTCTTGGTCGCCCTTGAGTGTGTGCGCACATCACGACAGTATTTAAGAATGTGCTCCAAGGTCGAGCAAAAATGGCTTCCCGAATTGGATCCGAAAACGTTTTCCAAAAAAGGGAAGATTGTGAGCGGATTCAAACGCGGGAAAAAGTTCGCCACTGTTAAATGCGTCACTCAAACGGGTTTCGGAACTGTCGGCTGTACCGAGGAAAGCCTGTCTCTCGACGAAGCGAAAAAAATTCAGCGAGAGAATATCGAGCAAGCGAAAAAAGAAGGATGCGTGATCGTATACTTCAAGAAACGCAATACTCGCCGCGGTGAATTGTATGCTTCCGTAGGAGGGCATGATTATTTGGTTTCAAATAATTCGCTGCTCATTCCAAAAGAAGGTGTTGAGTACTATGCTTTATTGCGGATCGAATCTGTGCACACCGGAACGAGCCGTCGCGCGCACTATTTTGCCGATGTAAAATTCCGAATATTCGATCTCGGAAACGAGAGAGAAGAATGCGGAAGAAAAAAACATAAGCGCGGGCACAAACGAAGTGCCAACGCAAAACAAAAACAAAGATAATTGCAAAGCGTCTCGGGGAAACCCGGGGCGCGTTTTTTTGTTTGAGATAGACAAAATATGTAATTTGTTGTATATTCAAATCAGAGATCCTATATAGAGAGATAAGAAATGAAGTTCTTTTATAAAAAAATAACACTGCTCGCTGTTATGGTATTGACCTTGTTTTTTTGCGTGGGATGTTTTTTTATAGAAACTGCACACGACAAAATGGAGGGTCAAGCGCCAATTTCCGCGGAACGCGTTAACGTGAAAAACATGGCTCTTGATTCGCTTCGCGAATTGATTCGACAGACGAACAATGAAGATTCGAAAAAAATTCTAGAATTGCTTGAAACAAAAAGCATTATGGTTGCTCCCAACGATGAGGGTTTTCATGATCCTATCTTCGACGAAAATCCGGATCGCGTGCATCTCGTCATGCTCGTCTCGGAAGATTCGCAGTTGCGTTTTTGGGGAGATATCTTGTCTAGTGAAGACACGTATGCACTCTTCTATCCGATACACAATGCCGTCGTTCTGAAACAAATGGATTCTTTTACCCCGTTGTTCCGGGCGATCTTAGTAGACCATGAAGGATATCATGCTCTTTTTTTTCAGAGTCATGACAGAAAAGAAAAACCGACAAACCTGCAGATCGCGGAAAGAGAAAAGGATAACTACGAACACGCCGGCGATATTCTTTCCTCTGTCGGCGGAAAAAAATATGAAGCGTTCATGCGGGAAGAAATGAAAAAAACGCATGAGAACACTGAAGGTCGGACTGCCGGACTGCAAATTCAAATGTCGGAGAAAATGTGCAACGAACGGCTCAACGAAATATTCGGCCCTGCGAAAAGCGCGGTCGAAGAGCAGGCTCGATCATCCTTCATTTCCGTCCTATGCGCGTTTCGATACATAGACGAATATCACGCGGGGACGCAAACCGAAAAAGAAACAGCAAAGACAAAAGTGCTTTTCGAAGCGTACGAAAAAATGCGCGCGGAAAAACGGCTGTGATCACACAGCAAAAGATGGTCGACAGCGGCCATCTTTTTTAATATTTAACCATTAACCGTTCTGTTATTTCTATGAAAACTCATACCGCAAATTCTAGCATATGCTAGAATTTGCGGTATGAGTTTCAAACAAGACAGAATAACTAATTTACGATAAGTGTAGACTTTTTTATTGTCATGTGGTATGACGGAAATAGGAAAGTTGCTTGATATATTTCTCTATAGAAGGAGATCGGAATGAAAAAAATAGTATTGCTGGCGGTTTTGTTAATTTTGACGGCGTTTTCTTTTGTCATCTGCGCGGGTAACGCACGTGAACAACAGAAGACGATCACTCCGCAAGAGCAAGTTGCCCTCGTAAATGATTGGCTAAAAGGATTGAACGAGGTATATATTCGTACTGACGATAAAGAAGTATCTGACCAATTATCGGAAGTTGAAAAACATGGTGTTCTTGCCGTTCCAAAACAAAAGGCAATAATTCCGCAACGTAAAATGGAAACGGGCGACTTTGCTATTATTCCGCTTACGGTGGCAGATAAGCATCTTTTACCTTGGGGAAATTTATATTCTTCTCCAAATGCGGCCTCGTATTCCGGTTCCAGTAAAGTACTTGTTCTAAAAAGCGATAACCCTATGAGTCTTTTGTATAAAGGTATTGTTTTTTCTCACGAATTAAAACATCATTCTCTTGACCCTGATGGTGTACTAATGAATACAACAGCAATGAGTTTTTGTCGTGAAGAGGTTGTCGTCCACACGTTTTCAAACAAACTTATACTGAAAGCCGGAGGAGACGCGTACAAAGAAATTCTTAACAGAAGAGCGAAAGAATGGGGTACCTATTTTAGTGACGTAAACGGAAAACTTCCCGATGTGGACTATTTGAGCGATGTTGAAAAAATATTCGGTAAATCCCTTTCTTCTGCAGAGGATGAAATACGTATAACGAATCTTGAAGTCGGCGCGTTATACTTGGCGGTTGATACGTATTATACCGTCGGTGACAAAGAAGAACAAAAAACATCCATTATGTGTGAAATGTATAAAGCAAACGGCAATGTATTGCCTGAAGAAAAATAACATTTTAAGAAATCCCCGCCCGGCATTACGCCGTGCGGGGATTGTTTTTATAACTTTTTATTTATTTCGTATCCGGACAAACGGATTTGTCCACTTTAACTTGTGCAAAATATGAATTTCCGTTTCGCCAGACGGTCATTGTGGCAAACGCGTCATAGGCACCCGATTGGCGTTTTTCTTCGCTCCAGTTGCAAGTAATTTTTGTGGCTTCGGCGGCTCGTGCAATCGCTTCGCCGGCAGCCATATTTGCGGTTTTTTCTTTTGTGATGGGAACTTCCACAGGTTCTTTTGGAACATATATGTATTCCTGAAAATCCGGTGCAAAGAAATATATTCCGGCGGTTACAAAGACTATAAAAAGCGGTATGAGCATCAAGGCATTTCTCGTGCGGCGTTTTTGTATTTTGTTCATTTTTTTCTCCAAAAAATAGGAACGTTGCCCGAATGTCAGATTAACAATATATTGGTTTCTTGTCAATTTGAAAAATTTACAAAAATCGTATATAATTTCCCCATTATGGACGTTAGCGTTTCCGCAGAACACATTTTTGACCTTCTGGGGCTTCCCGTTTCAAATACCATGCTTACGGCGCTGGTTGCGAGTTTTGTGCTGGTTATTTTTTCTTTTTTTGCCACCCGGCGCATGAAAAAAGTTCCGAGCGGAATGCAAAACTTTTTCGAGCTGGCAATAGAACAGCTTTTTGCTCTGGTGGAAAATATCATGGACGATCGCAAACTGGCGTTTAAATTTTTCCCGCTTCTTGCGACTTTTTTCCTCTTCATCCTTCTTTCCAATTGGATGGGGCTCGTACCCGGTTTCGGGAGTATCGGTTTTTATGAACACGGGAAGCTTGTCCCGTTTTTTCGAAGCGCAACGGCGGACTTGAACACTACGCTTGCTTTCGCGATGATCTCGGTGATAATTATCCAGATATCCGGCGTTGTGGCGCTCGGATTTTTTCGCTACGGGAAAAAGTTTTTCAATTTCTCAAGCCCCATCAATTTTTTTGTCGGTTTGCTTGAGCTTATTTCAGAATTCGCAAAGATAATTTCGTTCTCGTTCCGTCTTTTTGGAAGCGTTCTGGCCGGAGAAATTCTGCTCACAGTCATCACCGGACTCGTTCCGTACCTTATGCCGTTGCCATTCATGGGCCTCGAATTATTCATCGGAGCGGTGCAGGCGCTTGTCTTTATCTTACTGACTATGGTATTTTTAAAGATAGCAATGACAGCACAGGAGCATTAAAAAATATCTAATTTCCAATTTCTAATATCTAACTGACGCCGTCGTTTTTGGAAATTGGAAATTAGAAATTGAAAATTATTAGCAAAGTAAAAGGAATACATAAAACGAAACAATAATTAATAGAGAAAATTTTATTAAATAATATATTTTATTGATATGCCGGAATTAAAATTTTTAGCGATCGGTATAGCGATCGGACTTGCCGCCATCGGAGCGGGATTTGGTATCGGAAGGATCGTAGCCCAGGCCATTGAGTCGACGGGACGAAACCCCGAGGCTCATGGAAAAATATTCACCATGATGATCTTGGGCGCCGCGCTTACCGAAGCGCTCGCCATCTACGCGCTCGTTTTGTCATTAATGATATTCTTTAAGTAAACAGTGAAAAGTCAAAAGTCGAAAGTTAAAAGTCTGACGGCTTTCTACTTTTTACTTTTAACTTTCAACTCATTTTATGGAAGCCCTTGAAAATTTTGGAGTGAACTGGCCGTTTTTTATCGCCCAGCTCGTCAATTTCGCCATCTTGTTCTTCTTGCTCAAGCGGTACTTGTATCAGCCGATTTTGGACATGCTCGAAAAACGCCGGATTGAGATCGAAGAAGGTCTGGCAAAAGCGAAACAAATGACGGAAGACTCCAAAAAGTTCGACGAGGAACACGCCATTTTGATGCAAAAAGCGAAAAAAGAATCGCAAACAATCGTTGAGAACGCCGTGCTTGCCGGCGAAAAAATTCGCGACGGAATTTTAAAAGACGCTTCAGACAAGTCAAAGGAGATCATTGCGTCCGCCGAACTTCGCATCGAAGAAGAAAAAAAGAAAATGCTCGGCGAAGTAAAAGGCGAAGTCCTCACGCTCGCGTCAAGTATTGTTGAAAAAATCCTCAACGAAAAAATGGACAGTGCGCACGACAAAAAATTCATTGAAGGAATAATGAAAGAAAAATAAAAAAACATCTATCACCATAAAGGTGACAGATGCCAATGATTTTAATCGAATATCTTAGATAAAAGTTTAAAATATCCTGATGTTGTTGCCATGAATATTTTTTCGGCAACAATAAGGAATCCAACGAACGAAAAAACATCAAAAATCATACTAAGAGGAACTAAATGGTAAATAAGGTAACTGAGTATAACAAGAGCCAAGATACCAAATACTATACCAGACAACAAAATTAGGAACCATTTCATTTTAATCTCCAACTGGTTATGTGTACTGGTGATAGTATATCAAATATAGTAATTTTTGTCAAGTTTTGTGTCGCCGGTTCCGGGTTGCACCCAGAACCGAAACGTTTGGAGATTACACTAAATTATGTTTGCTAAACAGATATCAGAGATAATTACAAACGTTCCGGTACGGGGTGCAACCCCATATCGGCAACAACGAGTAACAAAAAAATAATTAAGCATGGATAAAACGGCATTATATTCAAAAGCGTTTTTGGAAAGCATTCACGGAATTTCCGAGGAGGGAATTTTACCTGCACTCGCGCGGTTTAAGGAAGTTTTGAAAAAGAGGGAAGAAATGCATTTGTATCCGCGGATTTTAAAAAACATTATCGCCAAGCTTGAGTATCAAGAAAATGCTGTCGTAACTTCTGCCCGCGAATTAGATAAAACCACGGAAGCCGATATTTTAAAAAAACTGAAAAAGAATTTTCCGGAAATCACCAAAGAACAAATTCATTTTCAGGTTGATGGAAAAATGCTGGGAGGAATTTTAATATCATATAGGGATTTTTTGTTTGACGGAAGTATTAAAGGAACACTGAGAAAATTAATTGGAAAGTAAGGCATATAATTTCTAATTACTAATATCTAATTTCTAATGAACGACGGCGACATTTGAAATTTTGACATTAGACATTTTATTAGAAATTAGAAATTGGATATTAGAAATTATATAACACACAAGACTATGAATAGTGCGAAAAACATACTAGATACATTAAAACGAGAATTGGCTGACGTGAAGATTGAAGCTGGCTTCGAGAACGTCGGGCACGTTACCGAGATCAAAGACGGCATCGCGCGCGTTTCGGGGCTTTCCGAGAGCTTTTATAACGAGCTTCTGGAATTTCAAGGCGGAACTATGGGAATGGCTCTTTCTCTCGAAGAGGATTCCGTCGGCATCATCGTGCTCGGGGATTATTCTCATATCAAAGAAGGCGATACAGTAAAAACGACTGGTCAGATTGCAAGCGTTCCCGTTTCCGACGAATTACTCGGACGAGTTGTGAACCCGCTCGGCGAACCGGAGGACGGCAGAGAAAAAATACACGCAACAAAACACTATCCGATTGAAAAGATCGCCTGCGGAGTCATTGAGAGAAAATCGGTATCGGAACCGATCGAAACGGGAATTCGTGCCATTGACGCGCTTATTCCCATCGGACGAGGACAACGCGAACTCATCATCGGTGACCGCCAGACCGGAAAAACCGCTATTGCCGTCGATACCATCATCAACCAAAAAGGGAAGAACGTTATTTGCATTTACGTTGCCATCGGTCAAAAGGAATCAAAAACGGCGAAAATCGTCGCCGAATTTAAAAAACAGGGCGCCATGGCTCACACGATTGTCATCAACGCTTCCGCCTCCATGCCCGCTTCGCTCCAGTATATTGCACCATTTTCCGCGTCGGCCATCGGTGAATATTTCATGGATCAGGGAAAAGATGTGCTCGTCGTTTATGATGATCTTTCCAAACACGCTTGGTCATACCGTGAAATTTCTCTTTTACTTCGCCGTCCGCCCGGACGCGAAGCCTATCCCGGCGACGTCTTTTATTTACATTCTCGTTTACTTGAAAGATCCGCCAGACGCGACGAAAAATACGGCGGTGGTTCCATTACGGCATTACCGATTATTGAAACTCAACAAGGCGACGTCTCTGCGTACATTCCGACCAACGTCATTTCCATCACCGACGGACAAATTTACTTGGACACCGACCTCTTTTACGCCGGCACGCGCCCCGCGCTCAATGTCGGACTTTCCGTCTCCCGCGTCGGCTCATCCGCACAAACCAAATCCATGAAGCAATTCGCCGGAAAGCTAAGACTCGACCTTGCCCAATTCCGAGAGCTCGCCGCCTTCGCCCAATTTGAAGGCGACCTCGACGAAGGAACAAAAAACCAGATTGCGAGAGGCCGCAGACTAATCGAGCTTCTGAAACAGCCACAATACGCCCCACAAACCTTAGGAAGACAGGTGGTAGGCATCTTTGCTGTAACCCAAGGCCTCGCCGATAATATTGAGCCGAAAGACATCCCAACATTCGACGAAAACCTGTTCCGCTACATGCAGGATCAAGGAAAAGATATCATTGAAATAATTGAGAAAGGAGAGAAGCTGAGTGATGTGACGATAGCGAAGTTGAAGGAGGTGATTGTGAGATTTAAGGAAATGAGTTAAAAAATTTCTAATTCCTAATATCTAATTTCTAATGAACGACAAATTAATTAGACATTTAATCATTAGACATTTTATTAGAAATTAGAAATTGGATATTAGAAATTATTTAAAACACAATACGATAATTAAGCACAGAGTTTATAATTTATGCCCAGCACCAGAGATATAAAAAGACGCATCAAGCTTATCCAAACCACGAGTCAGATAACTCGTGCGATGGAGCTTGTGGCGGCGACAAAAATGAAGAAGGCGGAATTGGAGGCGCGTGGGACGCAACCGTATTCGGCGCGCGGACGGAAAATTTTGCGGGCGCTTATGGAACATTCCGATACGACCGTTTCGCCTTTTTTGAGAACGAATGAAAAGGGGCGAATTCTCGCTTTGGTTATTACGCCCGATCGCGGGCTGTGCGGCGCGCTTACCGGAAATGTTTTGCGTGAAGCGAATATGCTTCTTTCAAAATACCCAAAAGAAGAGATCGACATTATGACCATCGGAAAAGTCGGGCAGGATGCGCTTCGTCGGCAGAGATACAATATCATTGCGACAGCAACGCACCTCGACTGGAAACCGAAAATTTTTGATATCCGACCGTTCTCTAAAATTGCGCTTGACGGATACGCGTCTGAAAAATATCGTCGCGTCTATCTCATTTTTACGCATTTCGTTTCCAATTCCGTTCAGCATCCCGCGATACGCTGGCTTTTCCCGTTCTCTCCAGAAGAAGCCGAAGATGTGCAAGCTGTTCAAAAAATTGACCCGTATTCTCTCGGGCCGAAAGAAGATACGCATGTGAATGAGAATTTTGAGTATTTGTTCGAACCATCTCCCGAAAAAGTACTTCCGTATGTCATCAGAAATCTCGTAGAAATGGAAATGTACCAAGCCCTCCTCGATTCAAACGCCGGCGAACACTCAGCAAGGATGATAGCCATGCACTCCGCCACCGAAAACGCAAAAGAATTGGTAGACGATCTGTCACTCACGTTCAATCAGATGAGACAGGAGGGAATAACACGTGAGCTTGCCGAGATTAGCGCTTCAAATGCGTAAAAAATTTTCAATTTACAATTTTACAATTTTCAATGAATTTTCAATAACAAAATTTTCAAACACGGACGTAGTCGTCGGGTTTGAAAATTAAAAATTGAAACATTGTAAATTGATTGAAAATTAAAAATTGGAAATTGAATTATTTTATGAATATGGAAAATTTACCAACAAAAACGGAAAAACAGTTGAGAACCGACAAGCTTTTTGATGCTATCGATTTGGAAGGAAACAAAAACAGTTTGGTGTTTGAAGCGACGACTGAAATCAATAAGAGGCTTGAAAAATTTAAAGACTATATTGGCGTAGTTCCTTTTGGTTCTCAGACGATTGGGTATAATCTTGAAGGGTCGGATATTGATATAGATCTTTTACTTGTTAAAAGAACCGAGGAAATTGATGACATTGTTTTTGCTTTTGTAGAAGAGTACAAACAAAAAGGAGTTGATGTTAATTTTGTTCCGCGCTTTATAGAAAACGAAAACGGATTACACGTATATACTATGGCAGACCTATTGGCTTATGCGAGAGGTCCCGGAATTGAATTTTACCGAAATTGGATGTGTCAAGAAATAAAGAAGTTATCACCTGAACAACAAGAAAAATTCATTACAAACATGACGGATATATGGATAAATCGCGATAAGATGTCATTTCAAAAAATAAAAGAGAGAATAAAAGATTTTGACGAGGTTGAATATGAGACAAAAAGAAGAAAATTATGGGAAAATAAAATAAGAAACGTTTTGGGTCATGATCAAGTTAAGAATGATACGTAAAAATTCACCCGCGTCGCCGGACGGGGTTTGCAACCCCGTCCGGAACGTTTGAAAAGTGTACAAAAGTATGTTTTTATAAAAAGAGAAAAAGCGGACATTTAAAACGTTTCGGACCGGGGTGCAACCCCGCTCCGGCAGCGAATGGAGTAATGTCGTAAAACTAACACCTAACAGCTAAAAGCTATAAGCTAAAAAAATGAACACCGGAAAAATAATTCAAATTGTTGGGAGCGTTATTGATGCGGAATTTCCTGCGGGGAAATTACCACCATTACTAAACGCTCTTGAGACGACGTTAAACGGGAAGAAAACCGTCTTTGAAACGAGTCAGCACCTTGGGTCCGGACGGGTTCGCGCGATTGCGCTTGGAACGACTGATGGGCTCGCTCGCGGGATGGAAATTACTGATACCGGTGCGCAAATTAGTGTTCCGGTTGGGGACGGCGTGCTTGGGCGCATGTTCAATGTGCTCGGCGAAACTATCGATGGGATCGATAAAAAGCTTGACACAAAAGAAAAATGGCCAATCCACCGACCGGCGCCAAAATTCAGCGAACAGCGGACTGAAACGGAAATTTTTGAAACGGGCATCAAAGTCATCGACCTCATCGCTCCATTTTCTAAAGGAGGAAAGATCGGACTCTTCGGTGGGGCGGGAGTAGGGAAGACGGTACTCATTATGGAGCTCATCAACAACATCGCGAAAGAGCACAACGGCTATTCTGTTTTTGCCGGCGTCGGCGAACGGACCCGTGAAGGAAATGAACTCTACCACGAAATGAAAGGTTCCGGTGTTCTTGATAAAACAGCGCTCGTGTTCGGACAGATGAATGAGATGCCCGGCTGCCGCGCCCGTATCGCGCTATCGGCTCTCACGATGGCTGAATATTTCCGCGATGAATCCAAACAGGACGTTTTGCTTTTTATCGACAACATTTTCCGCTACACGCAAGCCGGTTCCGAAGTTTCCACACTGCTCGGACGCATGCCCTCTGCGGTCGGTTATCAGCCGACGCTTGCTTCCGACCTCGGGGAACTCGAAGAGCGTATCACTTCAACGGGCGAAGGTTCCATTACATCCGTTCAAGCCGTGTATGTTCCCGCCGACGACTTGACCGACCCGGCGCCCGCAACGACCTTCTCGCACCTTGATTCCACTATCGTTCTTTCTCGCGCTCAAGCGGAACTCGGTATTTACCCCGCCGTGGACCCTCTCGACTCGGCGTCATCGGTCCTCGACCCGCGCGTTGTCGGAAAAGAGCACTACGAGGTCGCGAGAGGCGTACAAAAGACCCTCCAGCGCTATAAAGAGCTCCGCGACATCATCGCCATTCTCGGGATCGACGAACTTTCCGCCGAAGACAAAATGACCGTCGCAAGAGCCAGAAAGATCCAGAAATTCCTCTCCCAATCCTTCACTGTCGCCGAACAGTTCAGCGGCCGCCCCGGAAGTTACGTCCCACTTAAGGAAACGATTCGAGGGTTCAAAGAGATACTGGAAGGGAAGCACGATGATAAGCCGGAAGGAGCGTTTTACATGGTGGGGGGGATAGACGAAGTGAAATAAAAATTTTCAATTTTTAATTTTGCAATTTTCAATGAATTTTCAATAACAAAATTTTCAAACACGAACGAAATCGTCAGGTTTGAAAATTGAAAATTGAAACATTGCAAATTGATTGAAAATTAAAAATTGTAAATTGAAAATTTAAAAAAAACGCTCCCGCCGTAAGAACGGGGGAGCGAGAAGTGAAGATTGTGATTACTAACCCATCATTCGCCCGAAGGTGTACATTCCAAGAACAAAAAGGAATATTGCGCCCGCGATCAGTGTTACAGGTGAAGGTCCGGTAAAAACAAGTAATACGCCCATGATTCCGCCAAGAAACGCCAAAGCTTTAAGCCATCCGGGAAGGATATACAGAAGCCAAATGAAGGCAATAGCAAACAAAATTTCCATGATTTTCTCCTTTTGAGAAGTAAGGAAGTGAACCCGAATAGCAGTATAACAAAATATAAATAAATGTCAAGTATTTTAAAAAATCACCCTCGTCGCCGGTTCTGGGTGCAACCCAGAACCGAAACGTTTGGAGAATACACAAAATTATGTTTTTGAAATAAACTCAAGTGGTAATTACAAACGTTCCGAAACGGGGTGCAACCCCGTTCCGGCGACGGAAACCGTAACAATCGTCCGTCTAAAAGCTAAAACCTAACAGCTAAAACCTAAATTATGTCCACTTTTCGCCTCAAAATAATAACCCAGGAAGAAATACTTCTCGAACAAGAAGTAGGGTCGCTGTATGTCACGACCATCGACGGCGACATTACGGTTTTGGCGCATCACACGCCGTACGTGAGTGTTTTGAAACCGTCCGAAATAATCATCAAGGTCAAAGGGGTCGAGGAATCATTCGCTTGCACCGGAGGTATTCTCGAAGTTACGCCGGATAAGGTCGTCATCCTTGCCGACTCCGCTGTCCGCTCTGATAAAATCGACGAAGAGGAGGCGCTCAAAGCAAAAGAACGCGCTGAGAGCGTTATGGAGGAAAAACTCGAAAACCGAGAAAACGCTGAAGCCTCACTTGCTCTCGAAAAAGCGCTGCTTCATTTGCGCGTCGCACAAAAAAGAAAACACCGATCGGGACAGCGTTCTTCTGAAACAAAATAAGAGACAAATAAAGCCTTCGGGTTAAACCGAAGGCTTTTTGAATTTTATTTTTCTTTCTTCGTAAATATTTTTTTCAGGTATTCGCAAAGACCGCAGGTTTCCTGCTTTACCACCTCAAGGAACAGCCAAAAGAAGGCTATCGCGAACACGAGCATGGCAAAAACACATTGCCAATGTCCTGTTTGTGCCAACCACGCGTCAGACAAATTCATATTCTTTCTCCCTTGTTTAAGACTACACCGTTTCTACTATATCACAGGAAAATATTTCGTCAAATAATAAAACGGTAACTGCTCAAACCTCGTCGCCGGAGCGGGGTTGTACCCCGGTCCGAAATTTTAAATTCCAAGCTTTTTTCGTTATCACAGAATTAATAGCGAAAACATAAACGTTTCGGACCGGGTGGCAAACAGTACCTGTTCAGTACACCTTTTCAATATTTTGTTTCGCTCACCGCTCTCAAAATATTTGAAGAAGGTTTTACGCGACTAATTTTCTTGAGCAAAGCGATTAGAAAATGAAGTACCCCTGTGGTGGAATGGGTCCCTACCCATTCCTCACCCGCTCCGGCGGCGATTTACTGCGGTATTTTTGGGGGTGTGAGCAGTTACATAAAACGCCCCTCGGCTTCGCTCGGGGCGTTTGTTTTTTGCTATTTAAGCACTCCCAGTTTCTTTCCGACTTTTATGAATGATGCGAGCGCTTTTTCCAGATCGGTTTTTTCGAGTCCGGCTGACATTTGCGTGCGGATCCTTGCTTGGCCTTGCGCGACGACGGGGTAGAAGAAGCCTCTGACATACACGCCTTCTTCGAACAGTTCGCGTGCGAAATCCTGCGCGAGTTTTGCGTCGTAGAGCATAATGGGAACGATGGGCGTATTTCCCGGCTTCACATCAAAACCGGCGGACACGAGTGAGTCTCTCCAGAATTTCGCGAGGTCGGCGAGTTTGTCACGGCGTTCCGTGCTTTGTGAAAGGATATCAAGAACTTTTGTTGTCGCGGTGACAACTGCGGGCATGAGTGCGTTCGAGAAAAGATACGGGCGTCCCGTTTGCCGGAGCATGGCGATAATTTCTTTCTTCCCTGAAACGCATCCTCCTGTCGCGCCGCCGAGTGCTTTGCCGAACGTGGTCGTGATAATATCCACCTTGTCCATTACACCGAATTGTTCGGGTGTGCCTCGTCCGGTTTTTCCGATAAATCCGGTCGCGTGGGAATCATCGACGAAGACCATCGCTTCATATTTTTCCGCGAGCGTGACAATCTCGTCCAATTTAACCATATCGCCGTCCATTGAAAACACACCGTCGGTGATGATCATTTTGATGCGCGCTTTGCTTTCCTTCAAAAGTTTTTCCAGTTCCGCCATGTCGGAGTGCGGATAAATAAAGCGCGTTACTTTTTTCGCGAGTCGTTCACCGTCGATAATGGAAGCATGTACGAGCTGATCGGAAAAGATCGCATCTTCCTCGCTGAGCAGGGCTTCGAATACCGCGCCGTTTGCGTCAAAACAGGAGCCGAATAAAATTGTGTCTTCCGTTCCCAAAAACTCCGACATTTTTTTCTCGAGCGTTCGGTGAATATCCTGCGTCCCGCAAATGAAACGAACCGAGCTCATGCCATATCCACGCGAATCGAGCCCTCCGTGGGCTGCTTTGACAATATCGGAATGAGAGGAAAGTCCGAGATAATTATTCGAGCACAAATTGAGCACGCGCTTTTCAGGAGTGCCTTCCGGGAATTGCACGGTGATCCAAGCGCCTTGAGGGGAAGTGATGATATATTCATCTTTATATAGCCCGTCCGCACGTTTTTGCGCCAAAATATCTTCATATACCTTTTTTGTTTTGTTTGTGTATGTCATAAAATTCCTCGTTGCTATTTATAAAAACCGCCCTCCTTTCATTTAACTCTTTTAAAATAATAAATCAAGGCAAAAAACAACACCACATTTATTTCATTTTTTTTGGAAGTTAAACTTCCAAAAAAAATGAAATAAATGTGGTGTAATATTTTTATAAAAAACGCCCCGAATTGAATCGGGGCTATATACTTTTTCTCAAACGATTATAAATGGTCAGCCGCGAATTCTGCAAGGCGAGAACGCTTAACTCCGCAAAGAGTTACGTGTGCTGCAAATTCGCACGGTTTGAAACGATCTACAACATATGCCAATCCGGACGATGTCGCCGCAAGATACGGAGAGGTGACCTGTGCCAGGTTTCCCATAAAAACAACGATTGTTCCGTGGCTGGCTCGCGTGATAAGTTGTTTTGCTTGTTTTGCAGTGAGTTCCTGTGCTTCATCAACGATGAGCACTTTTTTAAGAAGAGAACGACCTTGAAAATAATTGAGTGATTTTATGCTCAAAGCGCTATCAAGAAACGGATTTCCCGTTTTTCCTTTTTTCATCGCTTCGTCAGTCAAGGTGTGTCCTTTTTGTTTTTCCCATTTTGCAGTTAACATTTCAAGGTTGTCATACATTGCACCAAGCCATGGAGCTAATTTTTGCTCCTCGGTTCCCGGTAAATGCCCTTGTTCTTTTCCGATGGAAACAACTTCTCTGGTAAAAATAATTTTGTCGCATTTTTTTGATTCCAGAACAAGATGCAAAGCTGACGCCAAAGCGAGCGCTGTTTTACCCGTACCGGCTTGTCCGGCAAGCGTTACAAAATCAGCACCAAGATCAAGAATCGCATTTAATGCAAAATTTTGCTCGCGATTAAGCGCGTGGAGTCCGAAAACTTCTTCATTGCGATAATTTTTTATCGTACGAATTTCCGCCTTATTCCCATCTTTTTTAAGAACGACAAACTCATCTTTTTCTTCGCATTCCTCCTCATCTTCAAAATAGAGAAATTGGTTCACTTCCCATTGTCTTGCGAGAGGAGTAATAATTTCATAATGGGTTTGATCATCTTTTTTCCAAGAAGTTCCCGATTCGAGTGTTGCTAAAAAATCAACAGGCAAGGCTTCCGTACCGCTGTATAAAAGTTGAATATCTTCAATCGTTTGGTCATTTTTGTACTGCTCGGATGATATTTTTAATATTCGAGCCTTATTTCTTACATTGACATCATTGGAAACGACTACGACATTTTTCTTTTGTTTTTTGAGGTCAAGAGCGACGGAAAGTATTTCATTATCGTGAGAGTCTTTGTTGAAAGCACCGGCGGAATTTTTCACCTCTTTTGATTGAAAATACAACATTCCCGTTGGCGCAACCGATTGTTCGGAAGATGATACGGTAACTGCGGATAAAAGAGAAAGCGGTACACCTTCGTCAACGTTCGCATTAACATCCAATTGGTTAAAAAGTTCGGAAATAAAACGTAAAGATTGTCGTGCATTGAAGCCGACTATCTCGGTTTTAGTTTTTCCTTTATCCAATTCTTCGAGAACAATGGCGGGAATAAAAATATCGTGTTCTTGGCACTTCATAAATACGGTTGGATCATGCATGAGCACGTTGGTATCCAAAACAAGTAATTTTTTTTGGTTAATATTCAATTTTTGTTTGAAAAAACCAAAAAAACTCATTAGTTTTTGAAATATCATAACAACTCCTTTCTGTGGTGAGAGTGAATGAAAAACAGCATTTTTGTCAATGTGCCATTTTGGGCTATCTATCACTAAACTTACTGTATATAGGTGAAACAGTCAATAAAAAATCACTTAGGGGTTTAACTCCCTAAGTGATTTTGTTTTACTGCTTTTTCATTTCTTTTACACCGCGGATCATTTCTTTTACCAGATTATCGAGGTTGAATTTGTGTTTCCATTTCCAGTCTTTGCGGGCCTTTGTGTCGTCGATTGAGTTCGGCCATGAGTCGGCGATCTTTTGCCGGAAGTCGGGTGCGTATTTAATCTTGAGAGGAACGCCGGATCTGTTGATCACTTCCGCAAGTTCACGAGGTGTAAAACTTATTGCGGAAAGATTGTAGCTGGTGCGAACCTTGATTTGTTTCGGGTCGGCATCCATAATCTCAAGCGTTGCACGAATCGCATCGTCAATGTACATCATGGGGAGCGCGGTGTTTTTGTTCAAGAAACCGGTGTATTCGCCCGTCTCGAGCGCCTTCCAAAAAATATCAACCGCATAGTCCGTGGTCCCGCCGCCGGGCAAGGTTTTCCAACTGATGACGCCGGGGTAGCGAAGGCTTCGTACGTCGACGCCGAATTTCGTGAAGTAATATTGGCAGAGCAATTCGCCCGCGACTTTTGTCACCCCGTACATCGTGGTTGGTTCCAAAACTGTTTGCTGAGGAGTATTGTCTTTCGGTGTGGTCGGTCCGAAGGCAGCGATGGAACTTGGCCAGAAAACTTTGAGGTTGTGCTCGCGTGCCAATTCAAGAATGTTTCGAAGTCCGTCCATGTTGACTTTCCAAGCGAGACTCGGATTATTTTCGCCGACGGCGGAAAGCAGGGAAACGAGGTGATATACCATTCCAATCTTATTATCTTTGACTACCGCACGCAAAAGCTCCGCATCGGTTATGTCTCCGATTACGGCGGTCCCTTCAAAGTCGGGGTTCGGTTTTTTGTCGAACGCGACGACTGAACCTTTTCCGTATTTTTTTTCAAGAGCGATGATAAGTTCGGTCCCAATCTGTCCGAACGCGCCCGTTACAAGTATTTTCTTTTTCATAATGACAATTTACCGCCAAAAAAACACGTTGTCAATTTTACCGGCGCGCTTGAAACGTTTTATTGGGAAGATTGCGACGGACGGTAGTTAAATTCTATCTTTGCATCCCTCAAGCGTTCCAGGTTATATCTCTCTTCGAACAACACCTCCGATTTATAAAAAATTATACTGATCAGCTCCCAGCCGAATACCCATCCGCCAATAATGAGACCTTCCGCAAGGAACGAAAAAGCGGAAAGCATTTCATGCGTTTCCAAAAAAGCCGTTGCCCATGATCCTGAAAAAAGAAAGATCATTCCGTAGATGCCGGAGGTGATCGCTTTATTCGCTTCTTTGCGGATAAGGTTGTTTTGTTTTCGAATCTCGTAATTAAAATAGTTTTTGAAACCTTGAATACTCTTTTCTTCTTTTTCTGTGTCCTTTAAATTTTCGGGAATATTAAAACAGATGCACACGTTATATTTCCGTGAAATATCTTCGACGCTTGATTCCAAAAATTCGAACAGTTCTTCATCGAGGTCCCGGTTGGTGATAGGGGAGAAATCCCACTCGTTGTAAAGTTCGCGATAAAAATCGATCTCGACATCAATATAGCAGGTATTCGTTTCTTTCGAATATCTATACAGGTCTTTTATACGTTGATTTTGAAATATGCGAAAAATGGTATTTATCATAAAACACGGACACACGAGAGCGTACACCCGTGTTTTAATTATACCACAAATTGATATTTTTGCAAAATACTATATGCGTTGTGTCTGCATGAAAAATCCACGGCTTATAATATATATAAAATGGCGACCCTGTATAAAGGAGTCGCCAGCAATCATATAAAAAATATATAGCCAAAAAATCACCGCTGTCTTTTTCTTGACGGCATGACCGTCAAGCCCATCAGATGCTTATGATGCCAAGTGGTTCCGTCTTTGTTTTCGTACTCCACTTTAGCAACTAACAATGAATTGTTTGCAGCTCCGACGACGACCAGATGATAGTGGTCTTCTTTTTTGAAAAATACGGTCCACCCTTCGCGGATTTCGTCTTCGCCGAAATGGATCGTTTTTCCGTCTTTGGTTTTGGCTATTAATCCGACGATCTCTTCCGCGAAATCCTCGACGTTCTTGTTCCAAAAAATCATATCAAATAACATAAGTCCCTCCTGTATTTTCTACTCCCGTTATATGCTTGAATCAAGTATACCAGTTTCAACAAAACATGTCAAGACTGATGTCGGCTAACCCTGATACAGATACTTGTCCCTGATACCCGTCTTTACACTTGGTGACTCCTCGGACGGCTTTCGTTCATTCCTTCGCCGGTAATTCTGACAAATTCAGCTTTTTTACGAAATTCTTTTATATCGCGCGCACCGGTATAACTCATTCCCGATTGAAGGCCATCGAGAAGTCCTTGCAGAATTTTACGCACCTCTCCCTTGAAGGTAACGCGGTATCCTATGCCCTCGGGTGTCCGCTCTTGGCGCGAAGCATCTTTGTCTCCGCGCAGTACCATATCAATGGACGCATCGCGCGATGCCAGTCCGCGGTAAATTTTGAACGCTTCGCCGCCTTCGATATAATATTCGCCGGGGGATTCTTTACTGCCGGAAAAAAGGTTGCCGATCATTGCCGTCCCGGCGCCGGCCGCGATCGCTTTCGCCAAGTCGCCCGAGTTTTTTATACCACCGTCGGCAATCACCGGAATTTTTAATTTTTCCGCCGCTTTGACGCAGTCCATAATCGCGGTGAGCTGAGGAACCCCTGAACCCGCCACGATCCTGGTGGAGCAGGCGGCACCGGGACCGATGCCGACCTTTATTGCATCGGCTCCGGCACGAATGAGGTCAAGGGTACCTTTTTCCGTTGCGACATTTCCGGCAACGATATCCACGGTGGGAAATTTCTTTTTCAGTTTTTTTACGAGTTCAACGCACGTACGGTGATGCCCGTGGGCAATATCGATAACCAGGGCATCAACTCCGGCCTTTACGAGGAGTTCCGATCTTTCCATCCCGTCTTTTACTCCGATCGCGGCACCGACCAGAAGCCGTCCATGTTTGTCTTTTGATGCGCGAGGACTTTCTTTTGTTTTTTTGTAGTCCGACGCAGTAATGAGTCCGGACAGTTTTCCCGTTTCATCAGTGAGGGGCAGTTTTTCAATCTTGTGCTCGTCGAGGATGCGGAGTGCTTGTTCGCTCGAGATATCATGCCGAGCCGTGATCACTTTTTCTTTCGGCGTCATAATCTCTGAAATGCAGACGCTCAGGTCGGTTTTGAAACGAATGTCTCTCGCGGTAAGAATTCCCAGGATATCGCCTTCGTTCGAGACGGCTATAACTCCCGTGACTCGGTTCCGTGCCATAATCTCAAGCGCTTCGCGAAGTGTCGCTTCTTTGCGGATAGTTATCGGGTCATGAATAAAAAGGCTCTCGGCGCGTTTGACACGGCGCACTTCATCGGCTTCTTCGTCCGCGCTCTGGAAACGATGAATAATTCCCATGCCACCTTCGCGCGCCATGTGGATAGCCATTTCCGATCCGGTCACCGTGTCCATATTCGCGGAAACAACGGGGACATTGAGTTTTATCCTCCGTGAGAACATTGTGGAGAGGTCGATCTGCTTGCGTGAAGGAATGTCGGAATAATGCGGGACAAGGAGAACGTCATCGTACGATAGTGCGAGACGGAACGGTTCATTGTTGTTTGTGTTTTTCATGTATGAATTATACCGAATAAAAAACCGCCCGTCGATATTATCAATCGGGGCGGAAAATATTAAAACGAAACGTTATAAAAGTTCAAGAATTTTTTTCATCAACTCTTCAGAAGCGTTCTGGTTCGCCGCCAGAAAGCAAATTATCGCAATTGAGGAAGATGAGATCGACCCCGCAACAGCGCATAAGCCGAAAAAGGCCCCCAAACCATACTCTTTTTTATCCACAGCTTCTTCGCATTTAATGCCGGAAAAAAACCCTAGGGCAAGAAAAGCAACACCTATCAAGACCATTCCAAACATGCTTTATTCCTCAAAAAAGTATTTCTTAATAAAGAATAACACATCGCATGATTATTATCAAGAGTTCACGATAACATGTTATTTGTAAAATATGAAAAAATATCGTATTTTATATATATGACGAGCACATCAAATAACATGAAAACTAACAACGAAAACATGAAACAAGAACAAGAAAACCACATTCTTCCGAAAGAGATCATTGAGAAGCTTTTTTCGAACGCACTTCCAACACCGGAGGAACTCGAAAAAAAATACCCCGCGCGCGATCTCCCCGAAGGAGCGATGGTAACACGCTTCGGTCCGAGCCCAACGGGACTTGTTCATATCGGCGGTTTGTATGCCGAGATACTTGCGAAGTGGTTTGCCCGACAGTCGAAAGGCGTTTCATTTTTGAGGATCGAAGATACTGACATGGAACGGGAAGTCCCGGGAGCAAAAGAACTCATCATAAAGGCGCTTGACACCTTCAAAATTTCGCCTGACGAGGGACCGACTGCGTCCGGCGAAGATAAAGGGAAATACGGACCGTACACGCAGACCGGCCGCACGGAAGTATATCAGGCTTTCGCAAAAAAACTGATAGAGGAAGGAAAAGCTTATCCGTGTTTCATGACGAGTGCAGAGCTTGACTCGATGCGTGAAGAACAGGCACGCCTCGGAATCCGCCCAGGATATCGCCGCGGAAATCCGACCGACCGTTGCGAAGTGGCAACCGGTTCCGACGGGGATATCAAGATAAAAGATTGGGTGAAGTGGCGTGATGCTTCGCCGGAAAAAATCGAGGAGGAAATGAAAATGGGAACGCCGCATGTGGTCCGCTTGCGATCGAACGGCGATTACGAAAAAAGGATTGCTTTCGATGACGCCATAAAGGGTACTATCGAATTACCTGAGAATGACATTGACGATATCATTCTGAAGTCGAATGGCCTGCCTCCCTACGGTTTCGCCCACGCTATCGATGACCATTTAATGAGGACAACGCACGTAACGCGCGGCGTGGACTGGCTTCCTCAAACCGCTTTTCATCTGGAACTGTTTTCCGCGCTCGGTTGGGAGCCGCCGAAATATGGGCACTTCGGAAATATTCTCAAAGAAGACGGCGTAAACGAAAAAGGGGAGCCGAAGTTGCGGAAAATAAGTAAACGTTTGGATCCGGAAGCGAACGTGATGAAATTTGTCGAATGGGGGTATCCCCCCGAAGCGGTGATGCAGTACTTGCTCAATATGATGAATTCCGATTTTGAGGATTCTAACTGGAGAGAAAATCATCCCAGCGCGCCGCTTTCCGAATTCGAACTCTCTTTTGAAAAACTTGCGCCTCACGCAAAAGGATCACTCTTCGATTTTAAAAAGCTGGACAACATCAGCCGGATGGAGGTCATTGCGAAAATGTCATCCATGGAAGTGTACGAAAAAAGCTTGGAATGGGCGAAGCAATTCAATCCCGAGCTTGCGAAACAAATGGAAGACGCTGAGTATACGAAAGCGTTTTTTGCCATGGTGTTCGACAATACCAACGAACGCGTTCCAAAAAATTTAGTGCGCTGGGACGAGATACCGGAACAGGTCTCATTCATTTATGATGAGCTCTTCCATTTTGAAACGGAAAAATCGAACGAACTTTTGTCTGGATTTGTCGATACCAAAGAAAACGAACGCCCGGACGTTCGAGGGCTCGCGCCGACTATCGTTTCAGAATTTCTGAAGACCTACGACGAGAATGACGATCGCGATACGTGGTGGGAAAAGCTGAAAAATATCGCTTTCACTCTCGGCTTTGCAAAATCTGATAAAGTGTATCAAAAGGAACAGGAAAAATACAAAGGCGACCTGTCAGACGCGACCCGGGTCTTCCGCGTGCTTCTCACTGGAAAAAGAGATTCTCCGGACTTGTATTCCATTATGAAAGTGATGGGAAAGGAGAGAGTTGAGAGGAGACTGAAGGAGATCGAAACTGTGGGACTATAAACGGTCTTTGCCAATTCGATCATTGTCACAGAAAAATTTCTAATTTCTAATATCTAATTTCTAAACAGACAAGAACATTTTTTAACATTAGACATTTTATTAGAAGTTAGGAATTAGATATTAGAAATTATATAAAAACGACCGCTCTGTTATCACAGGGCGGTCGTTTAATAATCGTCAACACTAGCCCCATATACATATAATATGGTATTATAATTTCATGAATTACAACTTTGACGCCATTTTTAATCCGAAATCAATCGCGGTCGTCGGCGCATCGCGGAGAAAGACGCATGTCGGATACGGGGTGCTCAACAATCTCATTCAAGAGGGATATTCCGGAGAAATATTTCCGGTCAATCCGAATGCGGAAGAAATTCTCGGACGCAAGTGTTATCCGAATTTGTCGGCGATAGGAAAGCCTGTTGACCTTGTTGTGTTTACCGTACACCCTACTGACGTAAAAATTTCCATTTTGGAGGCGGCGAAGATCGGGGTGAAAGCGGCTATCGTAATAACCGCAGGATACAAAGAGATCGGAGAAAAAGAGCTTGAGCGCGAACTCACACGCGTGTGTACTGAAAGCGGAATTACGCTTATCGGTCCGAACTGTCTCGGCGTTATCAACCCATCAATAAAAATGAATGCCTCGTTTGCGCGTGTTATGCCGCACGTCGGTTCCGTCGGTTTTTTCTCGCAGAGCGGAGCGTTATGTGTCGCCGTATTGGATTACGCGGATACTCTCGGTGTCGGATTTTCAAAATTCGTGAGCACCGGCAACAAAGCACAGATCGGCGAGCTTGAAATGATCCAATACTTTCTCGATGACCCCGATACGAAAGTTATTGCGATGTACCTCGAAGACCTTGCTCACCCTCATGAGATAATGGGGATTATAGAAAACGCACACAAATCGGGAAAAATGAAACCAATCATCGCGCTCAAGGCGGGAAGGACAATCGCGGGCGCGAGCGCGAGCGCATCGCATACGGGAGCGCTTGCGGGAGCAGATGAAACATTTAGCGCATTTTTTGCGCAAGCCGGCATAATTCGCGCGGAAAAAGTTTCTGAACTTTTTGATCTCATAAAAGTATTTTCCTGCAATCCTATACCAAAAGGCAAACGTATCGGGATCGTGACGAATGCGGGAGGGCCGGGTGTTTTGGCGACCGATGAGGCAACGCTTCGCGGACTTCTGGTCAATCCGCTCTCTGAAACGACCCGCGCAAAACTTTCCGAATTCCTTCCGAAAGCCGCCAATACGAAAAATCCGGTCGACGTCGTGGGAGATGCCGATGGTTTGCGCTACGAAAAAGCTCTCGGCGCCGTCTGCGCAGATCCGGATGTCGACATAGTGCTCGCTATTATGACCCATCAAACTATGACGCAAGTTCCCGAAACGGCGAACGCAATCGTAAGGGAAAAAGCGCGAACAGAAAAACCGTTGATTGCCTGTTTTATGGGCGGTAACTCCGTCGCGGACGGAGTAAATATTCTGCACAAGGGTAAAGTTTCAATGATCGAGTATCCTGAAGAAGCCGCACGAGGAGCGGCAGCCCTTTCGTTGTACAGCGAGTATATTGCTCGGAAAGAACCGACCAAATTCAGTTTTACAGATACGGATAGCGTTCGAGTAAATTCGATTTTGAAACAAGCAGCCGAAGAGGGAAAATCGGCGCTCTCCGAATTTGAAGCACTTCAAGTTTTTTCCGCCTATGGACTTCCCGTGCTTTCGGCGGAATTGGCGCACAACCAAGAAGAAGTGATGCAAAAAGCTGCATTAATTGGGAAGACTCTCGTTATGAAGATTGTATCCGCCGAAATTTTGCACAAAAGCGATTCAGGCGGAGTGACGCTCAATATTTCTCCGGAAAATGCCGGTGAAGAATATAAAAAACTTTTGAAAAAAGTTTTAGCCAATAATCCCGATGCAAAGATCGAGGGCGTTCTCTTGGAAGAAATGGCGGAACCGGGCGGGTTTGAAATTATTTTGGGAGCGAAACGCGATCCGGCACTCGGTCCGGTCGTCATGGTCGGAATTGGTGGAATTTATACGGAGGTCTTTCACGATGTCGCTCTCGGTCTTGCGCCGATTACCAAAGATGACGCATGGCGAATAATGAATTCCCTTAAGGCTAAAAAAATATTCGACGGCGTTCGCGGACAAGAACCGCTCGACACCGACGCGCTCGTAGAAATGCTGGGAAGGCTTTCGACGCTTATTACCGATCATCCCGAGATCGCGGAGATAGACATCAATCCGCTCAAAATTTTCGGAAAAGGGAAGGGAGCGAAGGTTCTCGATGCGAGGGTTATTCTTAAATAAATTTTCAATTTACAATTTTTAATTTTCAATCAATTTACAATTTTCAATGATAAAATTTTCAAACCCGAACAGAATCGTCGTGTTTGAAAATTTTGTCATTGATAATTTATTGAAAATTAAAAATTGGAAATTGAAAATTTTTATAAAAAGAACCCCCTTGATATTATCTCGGGGGTTTTGACTTGTTTGCTTATTTTTTATTATAGCGTAAAATTTTTGCTTCGACGTTATTTCCTTCCGTTTTGGGGAAAGAAAATATCGGCTGCGCGTTCTCTATGTCTCCGTTTTTCGGAGGGTAGAAAACCGCAAAACGGATCAAAGGATTTCTTCTCGCATATCTCCAGAGGCGGAAAAGAACATCCCCGTTCGCTTCCCAAACTTCGTCCAAGTTAAATTCCTCAGAAATAATTTTTTCGCGCTCGCCTACCGACTGAGGGCTCATGCCGGATTCCAAAAGCGCTTGTCTGATGTGCGCGATCGCAATATTCGTCGATTTGTCATTCAGTGACAATACTACCGAATTTTCATCCTCGTTCGTGGAGATCAGATATGTTGACCACGTTATCGGCTTTGGTTTTTTTGGCTCACCTTTCTTCTTTTTTGAAACTTTGGCTTTTTTCTCCACGACCAATTTCAAGATCCGCTTCTTTGGCTTTCGCTTTTTACTGAGCCGTTCGGCATTCCTTTTTGCAAGCTCAGGATCGTCCGAAAAAACTTTCTTGATCACGTCGATTGTTTCGGGCAATTCCGCGAGATCCAAAAGCGGGACTTCTTCGTCTTCTTCCGGATGGGGCGGTTCTTTGTAAGGCACGAGCAAAAGTGTGCGTTCTGTCGGCTTTTCCGCTTTTACAAAGTGTTTTTTCATCTGAGGACTTTTTCGCATTCCAAAACGCGGTTTGGGTTCCCTTGAACTTTTAACGTAGACGTTAAAATATATTCCCTCTATTCGCATCAATTTTTCTACGTCGGCAAGCGACGTCTCGTAGATAACGAGATCGGAAGTAAATTTGACCGGAAGACCGGCGACCTCGCAGTCTTTGTATGCGGTTTCTTCCAGTTTGATGAGCTTTCTTTTCTTTATTTCGTTTTCCGATCTGCTGTTGGCTGGGTGTACATAATAATGCAACCGTTGCCGCAAATCGTTTATTTGCATGTTCATGGCAACCTCCCGGCCGTTTTTTGTGAATGAAATTTTGATGAACTCTCTTTTTATTTATATCATATTGAAACGTTAAAGTCAATATAGGTAGTCTTGCAAATATTTAGGAGATGTGTTATTTTTGAAAGAGTTGGAAATTGGCTGGTGGCAGTCAACATAAAGGGAGGACCGAAAAATGACCGGTAAAAAAGAAAAATCAGAATTAAAATTCTGTGTCTGGTGTATAGGATATGCTATTATCAGTATACTTGTAATGTCCACTGGGTTAATGAAAAAATTGACCAAATAAAGAAAGGCCGTCCTCGGGAATACCGGGACGGCTGTTTATTTGCTTCTTATTCACTGTCAAGGTCGAACCTTGACAGTGAAGCTTTGGGAGGGGTGAGTCTCTCGTATTATCTTGAGAAGCTCATCACGGTTTCAATATCATCGATCTCTTTCGGAGCATCGGGGGTCAAGACAAACGGCGGACCGAATTTTTCAATCAGCACATCGTCTTCGATACGGATACCGATGTTCCAATATTCTTTCGGAACATCATCGGCCGGTTTGATATAGATACCCGGCTCAACAGTAAGAACCATACCCGGTTTTAAAATTCTCGGAACATCATCGCTTTCCCAATAATTTCCCACGTCGTGCGGGTCCAGCCCAAGCCAGTGGCTTGTTCTGTGCACAAAGAAACGTCGGTATGAAATTTGAGGAGGGTTATCATTGTTTAATCCGAGAGCTATCAATTCATCGACATCTCCGTGAAGAATTCCAAGTCGCACCAGACCTTCCGTAATGATGCGAACCGCAGCCTTATGGGGGTCTCTGAAGGAACTTCCGGCTACACATTGTTTGATTGCCTCTTTTTGCGCTTCAAGAACAATTTCATATAGCGCTTTTTGTGCCGGACTGAATTTACCGTTCACTGGAAAAGTTCTTGAAATATCGCCTGCATAATGATCGAACTCGCCTCCGACATCAGTGAGAACCAGATCGCCATCTTTGAGCGGACAATTGTTCTCAATATAATGGAGGGTCGTCGCATTTTCACCGCCCGCAACAATGGGTGGGAAAGCCGACATTTGACAGCATCCGTGGAAACGGAACCATTCGGAAATTTTCGCTTCCAATTGATATTCCATCATTCCCGGTTGGCATGACTGCATCGCCTTGATAACACCACCTCCGGTAAAACGGCACGCCTTTATCATGAGCGATAGTTCTTCCGTTTTTTTTATCAAACGCATCTCGGAAAGAACCGTATCGAGGTCCGAGATAACGGATATTGGCGGTTTAGATCTGCGATAGGCAATTTTCTTTGTTTTCGCTACTAAAGCAATTATTCGTTCGTCCCAGTCGGATTTTTGCCCGACAAGATAATACAGCACGTCGCTTTTTGCAAACAAGTCGAGTATCATCTCGTCGGCTTTTTCTATCGGGTACGCTTCATCAAAACCATATGTATCTTTCGCTCCTTGCGTCCCACAGGCCTCGCCGTTGAACGCAGCGGTTTCGAAATCCAGCGTTTCCGTACAGAAGAGAATACTGCGCGGTTTTTCGTTTTCCGGCGCAACAAGAACCAGTATCGCTTCCGGTTCAGAAAAACCGGTAAGATACCAGAAGTTGCTTTCTTCGCGGTACGGATAGGGCATATCTCGTCCGGTTCGAATAACCTCACTTGCGTTCACAAGAACCGCTATTTTGTTTCCTTTGCCTTTAGAAATTTTTCGTAAAAGTTTCGTGCGGCGTTTTTGGTAAATTTTTGCAGACGGCATGTCTTTTTCTCCTTCGCCGCGCCATAGCTCCGCAGAGCGGAGGCGGGCTTTTTCAGTGTTCAAATTTTACATTCCACTGTTTAAACTAACTATTTTATGTAACTTTGTCAATGGAGTTCTTTTCTGCTATCATATGAGTATGAAAATAGTATCAGCTTCTTTTGTAAAAGGTATCCGCGGGACCGACCCGCTTTTAAGCGACCCGAAACCGGAGTTCGCTTTTGTCGGGCGCTCGAACGTGGGAAAATCGAGTGTAATCAACGCACTTGTTAATCACAAAGGTTTAGCAAAATCCAGTTCCTCTCCCGGAAAAACAAAAGAGATCAATTTTTTTCTCATCAATAATGCGTTCTATTTCGTCGATCTGCCGGGTTACGGTTACGCGCGTGCGGCGGACGGCGATAAGGAAAAATTGGTCAAGCATATTATGTGGTATTTGTTCGAATCCGAAGCACCGATATCACTGGTCCTTGTCTTGATCGACGCCCACATCGGACCGACCGACCGCGATATCGAAATGATAAAAGCGCTCACAGAAGGGAAGCTGCCTTTTGTAGTTCTGGGTAATAAATTCGATCGGATCAACAAGACCGCAAGACCAAAAGCCATAAAAGATATTACCGCCGCGCTCGGAGGCATCCCATTCATTCCATTTTCCGCGGAAAAAAAAGAGGGGATACCGGAGGTTCTGCAAAAGATCGAGGAAGCGATACTGACCCGAAGTGGGAATGTTTTTTAGGAAAAAGCCGAAATGGTCGGCAAAAAAGTTTGACTTTTATTGCGTAAAGTGGCTATACTACAAGTGGATTTTCGCACCTTGATACGCGAAAAATTTCTGTAATCGAAACCAGTATCGCCCGCCTTCGCTAAGGCTTCGGCGTGGTAAGAGAGGAAAGATGAGATATATTCCGTTAACTCCGGAAGACAAAGACGCGATGCTTAAAACCATTGGCGCAAAAAATATCGGTGAACTGTTCGAACAAATTCCTGAAGAATTTAAACTGAAAAAAGACCTTAAACTGCCGGCACCGCTTGGTGAGATGGAACTCTCGGCGCACATGAAAGCGCTCTCGGAAGAAGGCGAAATCACGCTTAAGAACATTTCATTTCTGGGCGGCGGCATTAATCGCCACTACGTACCGGCGGTCATTCCTGCGCTGTTGTCGCGCGAAGAATTTCTGACGGCGTACACGCCGTACCAGCCTGAAGCTTCGCAGGGTACATTGCAGGCTCTGTACGAATTTCAAACATACATCGCCATTTTAAGCGGCATGGATGTTGCGAACGCATCGCTCTACGATGGCGCGACGGCAACGGCCGAAGCGGCGCTTATGGCGCGGCGGATCAATAAAAAAGGGAAGACCGTATACGTTTCGAGCGCTCTTCATCCGCATTACCGCGAGGTACTACGAACCTATTTGCGTGATGTTGATGTTCCTGTAGTCGAACTTCCATTCGATCAAAAAACCGGAAAAACAATTTACGATGCCGAACAAATGAAAGACGCGCTTTGCCTTATTGTAGGATATCCGAATTATTTCGGTATCATCGAGAATCTGGACGAAGCGAAAGAAGTAGCAACAAAGATCGGTGCTCTGCTTATCTCTGTTACAACCGAAGCGCTTTCGTTGGCGATATTGAAACCGCCGGGAGAATTCGGCGTTGATATTTTTGTCGGCGAAGGGCAGTCATTCGGTTTACCTCCGTCATTCGGCGGACCGTTGCTCGGACTTATGGCAACAAAAACGGAGCATGTTCGAAATTTGCCGGGCCGCATTATCGGTAAAGGAAAAGACAAATTCGGCAAGGACGCATTCATGATAGTTATCGCAACCCGCGAACAGCACATCAAACGCGAAAAGGCGACGTCTAATATCTGCACGAACGAAGCGCTCTGTGCGCTCACGGCAGTGATGTATCTGACACTGTATGGTAAAACAGGGCTTGCCGATTTGGCTAAAATAAACATGGAAAATGCTTGTGCTCTCCGTGGGGCGATGAAAGGAATGTTTAAGGATTGCATTTCATTTTCCGGACCGACATTTAATGAGTTCGTGATACGTACGCCACTTCCGGCAAAATTTGTCTTAGAAGCGTTGGCACAGCGTAATATCTATGGCGGAATCGCTTTATCAAAAGATTACCGCCGTTCGAATCCCAATGACATTCTTGTCGCGGTAACGGAGATGAACCGCCTCGATGAGGTATTTAATTTTGTAAATGCTTTGAAGGAGGTGTCGCAATGAATTCCGGTACAGAAAAACTGATTTTTGAACAAGGACGCGCCGGTAGAATCGGAATTGATTTGGAATCTTTTATTTTACCTGATTCCCATCGAAACCGAATCATTCCGGAAGAACTTCGCCGTAAATCGCTCGATGGTTTTCCAGAAGTTTCCGAACCGGAAATGGTGCGTCACTTCACACGTCTTTCACAAAAGAACGTCGGCGTTGACGATCGCATGTACCCGCTCGGCTCATGTACGATGAAATACAACCCGCGCATTAATGAAACGATTGCGTCAATGGAAGGTTTTACCGGACTTCATCCGGCTATGCCTCATGGAGACACACAAAACGCTTTCCGAATCCTCTGGGAATTGGAGCAGATGCTCAACGAAATTTGCGGCATGGACGCGTTCACTCTAAATCCTGTTGCGGGTGCTCATGGGGAGTTGACCGGTCTTAAAATTATTCGCGCCGCAATTCGCGCGCGCGGAGAAAAAAAAGACAAGATACTTATCCCAAAATCCGCGCATGGTACGAACCCCGCTTCGGCGGTTCTTGCCGGTTTTACCCCCGTTGATGTCGAGGTGAATTCTGACGGTTCCATAAGTTTGGAATCTCTGGAAAAAGTTCTTGATGAAAACGTCGCCGCGATGATGATCACGAATCCGAGCACGCACGGCCTGTTTGAAACGAATATCGGAAAGATTGCCGATATCTTGCATGCAAAAGGCTCGTACTTGTATTGCGATGGCGCGAATTTAAACGCGCTTGTCGGTATCGCCCGTCCCGGCGATATGGGGTTCGATGTCATTCAGACGAACATGCACAAGACATTTTCCACGCCTCACGGCGGAGGAGGTCCCGGTGCCGGTCCGGTGGGTGTTAAGGAGGAACTTATTCCATTCCTGCCGTGTCCGCGTATTGTAAAGGCGGAACGCGACGGTGCGATATATTTCAAGCCGAAGTATGACAAGCGGTCTATCGGTCGGATTCATTCGTGGTACGGGAATTTTCTCGTTCTGCTTCGCGCGTACTGCTATATTCTTTCCATGGGAGCAAGTGGGCTTCGGGAAGTTGCTGAAGCGTCGGTTCTGAATGCGAACTATCTTCGAGTGTCGCTTTCGGCGCTCGGCTACCATGTCCCATTCGGTAGAATGTGCATGCACGAATGTCTGTTCACTGATGCGGGTTTACCAAATGGTATAACCACGATGGATATCGCCAAGCGTTTGATTGACAAAGGCTATCATCCGATGACGGTCTATTTTCCGCTCACTGTCCACGGCGCCATGCTGATCGAACCGACCGAAACGGAAACAAAAGAAACGCTCGATGTGTTTATCACCGCGATGAGTGAGATAGTGGGGGAAGCGAAGGAACACCCCAAACTTCTCCACGAAGCTCCGCATGGCACTTCCGTCGGAAGAGTCGACGAAGTGGATGCGAATCGTCCGAAAAATTTAAATTTGAGGTGGAAAAAGCTATAAAAAATATGGGCACCAATATGGTGCCCATTTTTGTTACTCGTTCACGCTCTATTCGCCCGTTGCATCAATGTCCGTATCAAGTGCTTCAAACAAGCGTTTGTCGCAGATGATAAAGGCTATAATGATCAAAAACAGACCGGCAAAACTACTCATAAAAATGAGTAAGAGCAATCCGATAGACAGAGATAATCCGGCAAGTTTGTTCCTTCCGTTGAACAGCGCTTCCATAATGGTTTTCGTTTTCATTTTCTTCTCCTCATTTTCTTTCTGTTTCTTTATTGTCGTCATGCCAACCTCCGGCATTTCTTTACCCAGTCTACTATAAAACTCAACTATTGTCAATGCTTCATAAAAATGCTATAATGGAGGCAGGTTCTCGTATCGGGTGATTGCTGCTTTTTTGTTCGCCGAAGATGGATGCAAACATCGCAGTGTCCGCCGTCGCTCCTCGATCGGAGCTATGGCGGATGCTCAATTTTGCAGCCGCCCTCGGCGGGCAAAATTGGCAGAGGAAAGTCCGAACACACACTGCCGTCACAAGCGACAGTAGCACGGTAGCGGGTAACGCCCGCCTAGAGTGATCTACGAGATGCGAGCAGAGACGAATTGTTCCGAAAGGGACAATTCGCCCCGCGTAGCCTTCGGGCGAAGTGGGGCGAGTTCCGATGGTAACATCGGAGGTGAAACGGCTAAACTCTTACCTGTGTGCAAGACCGCGTTCCGTCGTACCTCACTCGGTACGAAGTTAAAAGTTTATCAAGTTTATAAAGTTCATCAAGTGACGGCCGTTCGTCGTACTTTATGAACTTGATAAACTTTTAAACTTTAAACTTAGTCGCACCCGGCGAGGTGCGGCGGAAAGAGTCGCTAGAGGGTTGTGGTAACACAGCTCCCAGATAAATGATCATCGTCCTGCGTAGCCTTGGCGAAGCAGGATACAGAATTCGGCTTACAGATACGAGAACCTACAGAAATCACTTGGCGGTCGAACCGCCAAGTGATTTCTGTATTCGTTCATCTTTCCTGATACTTAACATGTGGATTACTCTCTCTTTGCGATACTTATCGATTGCGGTATACTATACTAATGGAAAGCATTTTGAAGTCCGATGTATTTTTTTTCGTAACGACGATTTGCGTATTCATCGTTACTTCACTTCTCATTATGATACTCGTAGAAGTGCATCGTGTCGCAAAAAATATCCGTACGATCAGCGACATGCTCCGCGGACATGCGGAGGATCTCTCGTCAGATTTTGCTGCTTTCCGTGCAACACTCCACAATAGCCAATTCGGGCTCAAACCCATATTCGACGGCATAAAAAAAGCTGCTTCCATTTTTTCAAAAAGCAAAGCGAAAGGGCTTAAGAAAAAAAGAACCCCATCCGCTGTCGCAAAAGAAAATACGGAAACAGAGAGCGAATTCATTTAAGACTTATTAACAGTTAATAGATAAAGATATGGCAACGAAAAAGAAAGAAGAGCCGAAAGGCATAGTTCTTCCCTTGGTCGCGGGTGTGGTCGCGGGAATTGCAGGTTCATACTTTTTGTACGGGCAAGGTAAACCTTCGCCGGCAAACAAGAAAAAGATCAAAGGATGGATAATCAAAGCCAAAGGCGAGGCTTTGGAAAAGATTGAAAAACTAAAATCCGTTGATGAGGAGTCTTATCATAAGGTCATTGACACCATCGCGGAAAAATATGCGAAGGTAAAAGATATCGACCCTAACGAAGTGCAAGAGTTGGTAAAAGATCTGAAAAAACACTGGAAGAACCTGGTCCGCGATGTCCAGCCGAAAAAGAAGAAAAAACCGACTCCGAAAGCCAAAGCTCCGGCTTCCGCACCCACAGGATCAGCTACATAACGAAAAATTGAACTCGTCTCGTTTTGGGGCGGGTTCTTTATTCATCGGGGAGTGAAAATTCCCTTAATATAGAACATATGGACGAAGATTTGAACAAGAACTTTGAGGATGATCTTGAGCCATCCGAAGACCCGAAAATATGCAGCGAGTGCGAACGCGAGTTCGACGGTCCGGGCGACAAATGTCCGGAATGTGAAAGCGAAGAGTCGATGGAAGAAGAAGACAAGGATTAAGAAATAAGTAATTAAACAATCGCCATATGATTTTCATGTGGCGATTGTTTAATTTGTCCATGATGGCAATTTTAATTTCTAATATCTAATTCCTAATTTCCAATAAAAATACTAATGTCTAAAAACGGTATCGTTTGGAAATTAAATAATTAGTCATTTTGTTAGAAATAAAAGCAGTTTCACTCTTATATTTCTTGCACTCGCTCGGAAATGTAAGTCGCGACTTCCATTTCTCTCGCTCGTTTAGAAATTAGGAATTAGATATTAGAAATTGTATAAAAATATCACGAGAGTTTCAAAAAGTATTCCTATGACAGCGCATTTTTCATGATGAGGCTTTTCTGTTATACTTATTCCATGTCAGAAACAGCTCTATATCGAAAATACCGCCCTCATACTTTTCATGAGGTGCTTGGACAAGATCACATCGTTCGTGTCCTTGAAGGTGCCATAAAAAGCGGAAATATCGCTCACGCCTATCTTTTTTGCGGAACGAGAGGAACAGGGAAAACAACCGCCGCGAGGATATTCGCCAAAGAAATCGGCTGCGGAGGGAGCGACTTGTATGAAATTGATGCGGCATCGAACCGCGGGATTGATGACATTCGCGAACTTCGCGAGGCGGTAAAAACGTTTCCATTTGAAGGAAAATATAAAGTTTATATCATCGACGAAGTGCACATGCTCACAAAAGAAGCCGGCAATGCACTTCTGAAAACACTTGAAGAGCCACCCACGCATGTCATTTTTATTTTAGCGACCACCGATCCGCACAAAGTTTTAGACACAGTCCTTTCGCGCTGCCAGGTATTTACCTTTAAAAAACCGCCAATCGAGATACTCAAAGAACTTGTTTTGGATGTTGCAAAAAAAGAGGGAAAAGTACTGGATCACGCATCTGCCGATCTCATCGCGCTTCTTGGCGACGGGTCTTTTCGCGACACGCTCGTAACTTTGCAAAAAGTTCTGTATTCTTCAGAAACAAAGAAAATTTCCGCCGAGGAAGTGGAGAAGATCACCGGCGTTCCAAAAAGCGCGATTGTCAATGATTTCATCTCAGCACTGAACGAACAAAACGCGCCCCACGCCTTCGCCTCTATCCGACAGATCACAGCCGAGAATATCGATATTTCCGTGTTCCTGAAACTGGTACTTACCAAACTTCGCGCAGTAATGCTCCTTCGAATCGCCCCGGACATGCGAGCGTCTCTGGCTGACGATTTCACGGTCGAGGATTTCAAATTTTTATCTGAACTCCCGGTAAATAAAGAGCTGAAGCTTTCGGAAGTGCTTACCGCTTTTCTTGAAGCGTCGGACAGTGTCGGAAGGTCATTCATACCCGAATTGCCGATCGAGCTTGCCGTGGCGCGGTTGTTCGAAAAAAAATAAATATGAATGAAAAATTCAAAAACGATAATAAAGAAGTAGGGCATACAAAAACAATCGAAGAACTAGCCAACTTCGAAGGGTCGTTGACGAACGTGTTTTTCGAGCGAATACAAGATCCTTCAATCTACAAACAGCTTATCGATATGCTCTGCGAACAGGAAGAAATATTTTTGACGATGGTAAAGAATACTGAAGTACAAAAAGACGGCGAGAGAAAAGAGGCGAAAAAATATTTTTCAAAATGGTACAAGCCAAAAACTCGGCAAGAAATCGAAGAAAATTTCAAAAGAGATTTTAAAATGGTTAAGCGCGACACTCCGATATCTTTAAGCAGCGGAGAAACCCCCAATTCAAATGATGGCGAGCGCGGTTTCGAAGAAAGGTTTAACGAAAAATATAAAAAAGAGGAAATGAGTGTCTCCGGAATATCCGACGATAGAAAATTAAGGATTACCGAAGACGGTTTCGGTGGAAGAGAAATTGTGAACATGTGCTGGGTTTTTCCAAAAACAGGACAAAAACTTACCAAAGAACAATTGATGATCGCAGAAAGTCACGAAAAGGGGCATATTCTCAGACCGTATACCCTTGAGTATGTTGAAGAGGATGAAAACGGAAACGAGGTGTTCAAGTGTTTCCTTTCCGAAAAATTTTCGAAAGCTTTCGACTTCGGCGCGGCGCGCTTTACCGATGAAGAGTGCGAAGATCAAAAAAAATTTTCTATCGACGAACGGGAAAAGGCCATGACGAACGATGAAATTCGCGCGGAGCTTTTATTGTATCTCGATCATCCGGCGGAGCTTACCGAAAGAATGTCCCAGATAAAAAATTATTTCGGCATGAACGGAAGCGAAAAATTTACCAAAGAGCATCTCGATTATGCGCGGAAGCATTATGTCCCCGATACGAATTTCGATAATTGGATGACCCAGTTTTTTCAAGCGATTACCCCCGAAAAAGAAGACGCGTTCATAGAACTTATAAATTCGGCCGGAATTTAATTTAATTTTTTTTATTATGCAAAGTACAGAACAACCCTCGGAGTTAAGTGAGAAAGAAACGTATATTTCTCCTCTCGAAATAGGCGAGAAAACGCGGGAAGAACTTTCCGCGCTCTTTCACGGCGAAAAGTGGAACGGCGAAAAATTGCCACCTGTTTTTTTGAAATTTTATTTCGGCCCTCATTGGTCCGCCGAGGATGCGGACGGAATTAAGCCATTTTTAAACGAGGCGGACATATTTATGCCGGAAGCGAGCGAATGGAATGACGATTATTTTCGTGAAATGAACTATATTTCCCGCGGTGTGGAAACTCCGGAAAGTCGTGACGAGTATGAAGAAGAGATCCGTCGTGATATTTTTGGAACCGAAAAAGTCGTTTTATTTGTCGATTGCTCCGAAAAAGATGTCATTTTACATCCCGAGCTGTATGCGGAAACAAAAGATATCGATAACGAGTTAAAGCATTCCACATACGACCGCGCGACGGAACTGAATTTCCAAAACGCAATGATCGAAGCGCAGATTGATATTGTCAACCGCGAATCCTACATGATAGAACATTTTGCCGGAAAAGTAAGAGAAGCGATTCTGCAAAAGCCGGCGCTGAAGAGCAAAGAGTCAATCCGTGTTTTGATGACAATCGGTTCCGCACATACGGAAATATATCAGAAAATGAAAAACTTGGGAGGCGACCACATTAGCAGAGAATTCCGCTACACACCCTCAGCCGACTTTACCGACGAGATGATGAGAAAAGCGGTTTTTAATAAAAAAATTGAAAAAAATACAAAAGAGCGGGCGCTATTCCATTTCCTGATGGAGGAAGGCTTACAAGATCGCATCGACCTTTTGTCTGAAAAAACAGTAGAACATTACGTATTTTTAAGACATCTCTCTTCGTTATTTTCTGCGGATGAAATGAGGTCGCTTTTTGATCAATGGAAAAGTTCTCCTGAAAATTTTTCCGAACGAATTCTCCTCGTTCTAGAAAAAAAGGGCATCCATTTTCCAAAAACAAAAAAGGAATTTGAAGACTTTATCGCAAAAACCCAATACGGAAAATATCAAAGGACATTGAGAGAAATTAATCAAAACAAGCAAAATGAACGGGAAAAATAATGTTTTAAAACGTTTTTATTTTGTCCGACATGGACAGACGGAGGATAATGTGAACAATGTTTACCAAGATGCCGACGACCTGCTGACAGAAAAAGGCAAAGATCAGGCGTCCGCGGTTGCGGCACGGTTTGTTTCGATACCGGTGGACGTCATCATTGCCAGCAATTATGAACGTGCCCGCGAAACAGCCAAAACAATCTCTGAAAAAACAGGTGCGGTCTTGCGCGTTTCGGAACTTTTTCGCGAGATACGGAGGCCTTCCGACATTATCGGAAAAGCGAGACATGAGCCGGACCCGATACGGATAATGAACGAAATGATACAAAATGAACTGATATCAGACTGGCACCACCTTGATGAAGAAAATTTGTTCGAAGCACTCAATAGAGCAAGAGCGGCAATCGACCATCTTTGCAAATCTCCTGAAGAAAAGATCATCGTTGTTACCCATGAACTATTCATAAAGATCATGCTTGCGGCAATGGCGTCGGAGGACGATGTAAAAGCTGTAGAATTTTATCGTACGATGCGGTACTTTATGATCGGCGATAATACGGGGATTACCGTCAGCGAATACGGAAATTTTTCTTACGACAAACATTTTCGGTTGCGTATATGGAACGACCACGCTCATCTTCAATGATGAGCTAATTTATATCTGTTATTTCTCGCATTTTTTTGATATAATAAGTACATGAGCGAAACACCAATCAATACTAATAACGAAGAGACAAAGAAAGAACCGGAAAAGATGCCGGTAAAACTTCCTCCCGGGAGTGGATCGCTTCCAACAAAAGAACAGCAAGAAGCTTTAGACAAGTTGTTCGATGTAATGAAAAATCCGAAACATTACAATATCACTGTCCACTCGGAAGATAATGATAAAAAATTGAAGTTCACTACAGGGCTTAAATTAATTGAAGGCGAATTCGACACCGACTCGGCCGATATGGCGTTGCGTGTTTCCGGTGTGGACATATCCATGTGTATCGGAGGAGTGCTTCCCAATGAATGGATGATCAACAACATAAAAACCCATGTCGAAAACGGATATGATGAGGCGTACAAATTTGCCGATTGGCTTTGGAGCAATAAAAAAGTTTACTAATTTAATAAAATAATACTATGCAGGAAGGAGCACCGATAAATAATGAGAATTTGTGGGAAAAGACCGGACAAGGAGTACGTTTGGTTGGAGAAGAGGAAAAAGACCCGCAGAGCAAAATTTGGCTTATCAAACGACCTGGCGAACACGGACAGGTATTAAATACGACTCCGCCCAATCTGGGAACGCTTACCGAAGCGGAGGCCCTTGCATACGCCAAAGAAAAATATCCCGGCGAAGAGATCGAAGTGGTGGAACATCACACCTCAAGCGTACAGCGCGCCGAAGAAATATAATTACTAAAAACTACCGCCGGATCAACGTCCGGCGGTTTAATAAATATTGGACCGTTACGTTCCAAAGATCACTTTTGAGATGAAACGCCGGAGTTTGGTCCATCTTTTCCTCTTCGGACGCAAAGGGAATCTTTCTGTTGCGTTGTTTGAAATACCTAAGTCGTCTTCGTCATCTTCGACGATGAAGTCCGTAATATCACTTTCCTCTATATCATTCATTCCTCCTTCGTTCGGGCTTTCGTCTACGTGTTTGTTGTTTTTTAGGTGCAGGTTTGGAAATTTTTTTTCCAGAGCGCGGGGGAAGTCACTTCCTGGCGTATATTCCTTACATAAACGTCGTGCAGTTTTTTCATCCCGAATGACGTTCATAAGTGCTTGAAGAGCTGTCATTCGGCAGTCATCACAAGGGGAATGATCATAGGCATGTTTTAGGGCGACAAGATCATCCTTTGCTTCAGTAATTTCTTTTGTATCCAATTCATCCCATTTTTCACGGATTCTTTTTTGCCCCTCGGAATGAAAATCATTCAAATGATCGGTCGGAATGAAATGGATAAGTATTTCCATTTCTTCCGTTGTACTCGCTTCATTAATCGCTTTATTCCACAAATATTTGAACATCAAAAATTTTTCTTCGTTCCAGCGATCACTGATATAATCCCAATATGCGGCAATGGTTTCCACAATAATCGGCTTCCTAATCTCCTTGTCCCCGATATATCTCAGCATCTTTTTTTCCATAATTTCGGAACCTCCTTTCTTTGTTAATATGTACAAGTCCGAGTCTTGAACAATTATGCCATAAGTATCAAATAATGCAATCTCCGGCTAAAAAACAACCGCCAGACCAACGCCCAGCGGTTGTTTCCGTCGCCGGGCGGGGTCTCGACCCCGCCCATGACGTTTAAAATGCGCACTTGAAGATTTATAAACCTGAAACTGTATCCATAAAACGTCCCACGGCATCCGGTTCGTCGTCAGTGCTATCGTCATCGTCGTCTTCCTCCTCATCTTCTTTTTTTACTTCCTCCGGTTCCTCTTCCGGAAGAGTGCCGTTCTTTCGCGCTTCGATTTCTTCGCTAAATAAATCGGGAAATTTCTTTTCCAATGCGAATGCAAGTTTTTTCCCGGAGCGGGCTATGTCGTAGAAATGAAGCGCGTCGCCCTCCTTGTTTATTGCTGTCACGAGCGCATCGAGTGCGCGTTCTTTGTGATGAGAAAGCGGTGCTCCTGCGTATAGGTGTAAAAGCCGGTAAGGATCATCCGCCACCTCCGGCAGTTCTTCGTTAAATAATTTCGTCCATTTTGAGTCGATCAATCCTTCCGCATTTGAATGGTGGTCATCAATATGATCGAAGGGGATATGTCGACCGAGTTCGGACAGGTCATCGGTCGATCCCGCCATATCGATCGCCTTATTCCAAGTCGCCTTGTATATGTCCAATTTCTCCGAACTATGCGGTTCATGCTTAAAAGCATGATGAGCGGTGATAACGTTACTCAAACATTTATCCCACTCCATAACGACATGAAAACTTTCCTCTAAGCTGGTTTCGCTCATAAAAATAAATTTCTTTCTAACTTGATAATATTGAAATCATTTTACCACAAAATAGCAAGAATGATAAACACAATATCACAATCAAGCAACGTTGACGTCAATCTTTGACGTGGAACACCCTTTTCGAGTAGAATAGGGTTACTTCTATGTTTAAAAAATTCAGAAAATTGTTTGATAACGACATCGGTATCGACCTTGGAACGGCCAATACTCTCGTGTATGTGAGCGGACACGGCATCATTATCAATGAGCCGACCGTTGTCGCCGTCAATAAAAAAACCGGGCAGGTTGTCGCGGTCGGACATGCGGCGAAAGAAATGCTCGGAAGAACCCCTCCGCATATTGTTGCGGTACGTCCTCTTGTTGACGGGGTCATTTCAGACTTTGAAATCACCCAGGAATTGCTCTCCTATTTCATAAATAAAGCAAACAAACTTTCAAAAAAGCTTGCGCGCCCGCGCATTGTTATCGGCGTACCGTCAGGCATCACGAACGTGGAAACGCGCGCAGTGAAAGATGCGGCAAGGAATGCCGGCGCAAGGGAAGTCTTCATTATTGAAGAACCGATGGCGGCCGCAATCGGAATACGCCTTCCGGTCAACGATCCGGTCGGCAGTATGGTTATTGACATCGGCGGAGGAACGACCGATATCGCCGTCATTTCACTCGGCGGGATCGTGAAATCAAAAAATCTTCGCATCGCGGGAGATAAATTGAATGAAGACATCATTTCCTACATCCGAAACGAATTTAAAATTTTGACCGGAGAAAAAACGGCGGAAGCGATCAAAATAAGCATCGGATCGGTCATCAAGAACGACACACCTCTCGAGGCTCCTCTTCGCGGCCGCGACCTCATCACCGGCCTTCCGCGCGAAGTCGTTATAACAGACTCCGATATTCGCGAAGCGATATCGCAATCCATCGCCATGCTCGTTGCATCCGTAAAAGAGGTTCTTGAAGAAACCCCGCCCGAAGTACTATCGGATATCATGAACCGGGGAATAGTGCTCGTTGGCGGAGGCGCTCTTATCCGCGGACTTGACACGGTACTTTATGAAGAGCTTCGCATTCCTATTCACACAGCGGAAGATCCGTTGACCTGTATTGCGAGGGGAACGGGAATCGTCGTCGAACAGCTTGAGCTCTACCGTGAAGCACTCATTTACGAAGATGATGAAGCGGCGCCGACATAATAAATATAAAAATAAAAAGATAGAAAAATAGAAAAATAACAGCGCCAAAATTTTTCTATTTTTTTATTTTTCTATCTTTCTATAAATTAAATGACCTACAAGTCTTTCCAACCAAAAAAAGATAAAAAAATAACAAAAAAAATCGCCATTTTTAGCGCTATTTTTTTGCTTGCTCTCTTTACTTTTTTCCCCTCTGTTTTTAAGGGTTTCTCATCTTTTGCGAATGAAATATCAATTCCGTTTTGGAAGGCGGGTGAAGGGACAACATCCGGTTTCTCCCGTTTTTCCTCTCTCTTTGCATCAAAACAGACCCTGTATGATGAAAATCTCATTCTTAAAGACAAGGTCAAAACTCTGGAAGAAAAACTATCCGGCTATAATTTTGCCGTACAGGAAAATATCGAACTGAAAAAAGCATTTTTGGGAGACCCAAAAGGACGTATTTTTGCACAAATCGTTTCCCGACCGAATGTTGCGGCATATGATACCTTCATTATTGATAAGGGAGAAAAAGACGGAATCGTAAAAGGAGCGAAGGTCTTGTCCGGGGACATGTCACTCATGGGTACAGTGGAAGAAGTATACCCAAACACCTCGAAGGCGCGTTTATTTTCAACGGCGGGGACCATTACAAATGTTTTTTTGGGACCCGAAAATATCCCCGCAGAAATCCATGGAACGGGAGGCGGTACCTACACCGCTCTCGTTCCAGACGGAGTTGATATTCGGGAGGGAGACACGGCTCTTTTGTCTTCGGACCCATCGCGTATTGTGGCGTTTGTCGTCTCAAAAGAAAAGGCTGACGACGATTCATTTCAAAAATTTTACCTGAAAAATCCGGCCGATCTCTTCAGTATAAAATATGTCGAAATAGAAAGATAAAATAAAATAATTCCTAATTTCTAATAAACGACGACCGTTTTTAGGAATTTGACATTAGACATTTTATTAGAAATTACTCGTCCTGCGTAGCTTTTAGCGAAGCAGGAGATATTAGAAATTTGTTGACACAATGCACCAAAATAATAATCAGACAAAATTATTTGCCGCAAGGATCATTTTTGATGCCATTCTATTCTTTGCTGTCTTGTTTCTTCCGTGGTGGTGCTTTGTCGTTCTCATTTTTATTGGAGGAATGATTTTTAGGAGTTACTTTGAAGCTTTTGCGTTCGGATTATTTATGGACGCCCTGTATGGAACCGAAGTATTTGTTTTTTACGGTTTTAGTCTATTTTTCTCCTTTACTGGAATCTGTACGACTTTCATGACAGAATTCCTGAAAAAGAAAATTCGTTTATTTGCAACCCTCTGAAAAAAATAATGTTCAAATTTAAACGCCGGCAACCGATGGAGATTGACCCGAACGAGGTGTTTCTTGACTCAAGAAATCTCCCGAATTTTAATGTGCAACAGTTCGAGGGGAGAATCGAGAAGCCTATATCAAAATACACCATCATTATTCTCGGATTCTTTTTTGCGATAATTCAACTTACCTATCTTTGGAAGGTCGGTTCGCTGCAGATCGTTCAAGGGGAAGCTCTGAAAAAGCGTGCTGAAAACAACCGCTTGGAACACTCGGTCATATTCGGTGATCGCGGTATTATTTATGACAGGAATATGGTACCTCTCGCGTGGAATATCCTTCCTGGAAATGCTGAATTATGGCAAAACGCGACTACCTCGGAAAATGGCGGGGCTCTTAATGATTTTGCCATGCGCAAATATATCGCTGATCCCGGGTTCGGTCATTTACTCGGCTACATGAGCTATCCGGCAAAAGACAAATCCGGTTTCTACTACTCGACCGAATACACGGGTAAAGATGGGGTGGAAAAAATTTATAACAGCGAACTGAACGGAACAACCGGTATAAAAATGCAGGAGGTGGACGCGCTGGCAAATGTTCGTTCGGAGAGCGTCGTTGAAGAGCCAATACCGGGAAAAAATCTGATCCTCGCCATTGATTCCCGAGTGCAAAAAGAATTATATACCGTTATTTCCGATGCGGCGATAACTTCCGGATTTCGTGCCGGTTCGGCGGTAATAATGGACGTCACAACAGGAGAAATCCTTGCCATCACCAGTTATCCGGAATATTCCTCACAGATACTTACCGACGGAACAGACAAAAAAACCATTGCGGGCTATCAAACAAACTCAAAAACCCCTTTTTTGGACCGTGCGGTTTCCGGCTTATATACCCCCGGATCCATAGTGAAGCCGTTCATGGCTGTTGCGGCGCTTGACGCCGGCATTATTAATCCGGGGAAAAAAATATTGAGCACCGGCTCCATTTCCATACCGAATCCCTATTTTCCCGATCAGCCATCCGTTTTCCGCGACTGGAAAGCTCATGGCTGGGTTGATATGCGCGACGCCATCGCTGTTTCATCCGACGTATATTTTTACGCGGTAGGTGGCGGATACAAAGACCAAAAAGGCTTAGGTATTGCAAAAATCGATAAATATATGCGTCTTTTCGGATTCGGAAGCAAAACAGGGATTGATGTTGAAGGAGAAGCAACCGGCGTTATACCGACACCCGAGTGGAAGAAACAAAATTTCGCGGGAGCCGATTGGGTTCTCGGCGACACCTATCACACATCAATCGGGCAATACGGATTCCAGGTTTCGCCGGTTCAAGCCGCGCACGCCGTTGCATCGATAGCCTCGCGAGGGACGCTGGTAACGCCACATGTTGTCATGCAATCGACCATACAAAAAAAAGAAATAGGCGATATTCCAAAATCATATTTTGACATTGCAGGGGAGGGGATGCGCCGAAGCGTTTTGTACGGCATCGCCGGAGCACTCAACGTGGCAAGCGTGAATATTGCCGCAAAAACGGGAACAGCCGAACTCGGAGCAAAAAAAGATATGGTAAATTCCTGGGTTACCGGATTTTTCCCTTATGAGCGCCCGCGATACGCCTTTGCGCTGGTGATGGAACATGGTCCGGTTAAATACACCCAGGGAGCTCCCGCCACAATGGGTTTGATGGTGAACTGGATGGCGAAAAATACCCCCGAGTATTTTAAGACGAGTCCATAGTTGAAAGTCAAAAGTCCATAAAGTCGCAACGGACAGGTGATGTAAAAAAGAACGCGAACGCGCGTTCTTTTTTTACTTTCCTAAAATTATGTTATTACGCCGCCATTTTTTCATCCAAACAAAGTTCGACTTTTCCGGAAAGCTCAAATGCACGATCATAAATACTTTTCACTTTTGCCAGTATCTCCTCGTCGGAAAAATCCATACTCTCAAGCGCGGTAAAATCATTTTTTATCGCAGCGAGCTCCATTTCAAAACCGTTCCTGATATCTTTATCGACTATCTCGGGGATCGCCTTTTCCGTATCCGGTATCCACTGATCTCTTACCATATCCATCATCGGACGAGCATCGTGCCGGTTTTCTTCCGCGGTAAGTTTACTAATTTCTTGTTCTGTTACGAGATCTTTAATTTGATTTTCCATAAAAATTTAAAATTACTCTGTCCTGATAATAATTCATATTATATCACATCATTTTTTCATTTTCACCATTAAATTCACTTTGTGAACGCAGCATCTTGTTTTTTACCCACAAAAAGGTATAATGACAATACTATGAATGATGAAAAAGAATATCTAAGTCAAGAGAAATACGACGAGCTCAAAACCGAGCTCGAGTATCTGCGGTCTACGGGCCGGAAAAAGGTCCTTACAGATCTGGAATATGCCAAATCTTTGGGCGATCTTTCGGAAAATGCGGAGTATCATGAAGCGCGGAGCAAACAAGCGGAGCTTGAGGACCGCGTTGCCATGCTTGAAACACTGCTTAAATCCGCAGTGATAGTTTCCCATAAGGACACCGATATTGTTTCTATGGGTTCGACTGTCGTTATCAGAAAGAAAGACGACAAAGAAAATTTGAAACTTGAGATTGTCGGAACAGAAGAAGCCGACCTGTCGAAAGGAAAGCTCTCAAACAAGTCTCCTCTCGGACAAGCGATCATGGGAAAAAGAAAAGGTGACACGGCCGTCTACAAAAAACCGAATGGAGAAGAAAGTAACTATACGATTGTTGAGGTGCACTAACCTTCACAAAGAAATTTTCAATTTACAATTTTTAATTTTCAAACCCGACTAGTTCGTGCGTGTTTGAAAATTGTAAATTGGAAATTGAAAATTTTTTTTGAAATATAGGTCTTTCTGTCGAAAAAACTATAATTTTTTTTAAGCGTATAAATATAACAATCAAGTAAAAAAATGTCTTCATTCCTAGAAGAGGTTCGCGATGAGCGGATAAAAAAGATCGGAATTCTCAGGGAGAAAGGGGGGAAGCCTTACCCGGTTTCAAACGACCGGGATATTTCCGTTGCCGAAGTCATCGAACAATTCGACCTGCTTGTGGAAGAATGGAAGAAAGTTACGTTGGCCGGACGTATCATGGCGATCCGCGGGCAGGGAGGACTGCTTTTTTTTAACCTGAACGACGGAACGGGAAATTTTCAGGGTCTTCTTAAAAAAGACGAGATGGATGAAGAACTTTTTTCGTTTTTTACGGAGATCGTGGACATCGGAGATTTTTTGGAAGTGACCGGGACCCTATTTGTTTCAAAGCGCGGAGAAAAAACTCTCAAAGTGGAAAATTGGCGAATGCTCTCCAAATGTTTAAGACCTCTGCCCGACAAATGGAGTGGTTTGCAGGATGTGGAAGAACGCTTCCGAAAACGCTATCTCGATATTCTGATGTCAGACGAAGTGAAAGCGCGATTCGTACTCCGCTCGAAATTCGTCGCGGAACTTCGCCGAGCGCTCGACGATGCCGGTTTTCTCGAGGTGGAAACGCCGATACTTCAGCCGATCGCCGGAGGCGCCACCGCCAAACCATTTGAAACACACCATCACGCTCTCGATATGTCGCTTTTTCTGCGCATCGCGCCGGAACTCTATCTCAAAGAATTGCTTGTTGCCGGAATGCCGAAGGTCTACGAGGTCGGTCGCCTTTTCAGAAATGAGGGGATCGACGTAACACATAATCCCGAATTCACAATCGTTGAATTTTACGAAGCATACGCCGAAGCATCGAAACATATGGTCTTTCTTGAATCACTCATCCGCCGGCTCGCAGAAAAAGTTACAGGAAGCGAGAAAGTCGTTTTCGGCGAGCACGTGCTCGACTTCGGAAAACCGTTCGAGGTTGCTTCGTTCTTTGATCTCATTGAAAAATATTCCGGCCTGAAAGATCCGATAAAACTATCTCTCCCGGAGCTTATCGAGGAAGCAAAAAAGCTTGGTGTCGAAGTTGGAAAAGGAGAGGGGTCGGCAAAGATATTCGATGCCATCTACAAAAAATACGTCCGTCCCGAACTTATTCAACCGACCTTCATTAAAGATTATCTCGTTGCCTTCTCGCCGCTTGCAAAAAAACAAGAAGCGAACCCGGAGATGATCGAACGCTACCAGCTCGTCATCGGAGGGCTCGAAGTCGTCAACGGCTTTTCCGAATTGAACGATCCGATCGACCAGCGCGAGCGCTTCACTGAACAGGAAAGGAATCGCGGAGCCGGAGATGAAGAAGCACAGCCGAAAGACGAAGACTATATCGAAGCGATGGAATACGGCATGCCGCCCGCCGGAGGGGTGGGGATGTCCATCGACCGAATGACCATGCTCCTCACGAACACAAAAAACATCAGAGAAGTCATTCTGTTCCCGACACTCCGACCGAAACAATAATAAAAAAGTACCGCTCTATAGCGGTACTTTTGTGGTTAGAAAAAATTATTATTATAACAAAAAGAAAAGCGTCCACACGACAGCGCAACAAATGTACACGAATATCGCGACGTTGACTATTACCCAGAGAAACCACACCGTTATCGAATAGCGAACGATATTTCCCAGATGAAGAGAAAAATTTCTCTCGCCGGTTTTTTCGCTGGCGTATCGGTACAAGTCTGGAACCCATGAGATAGTTAGCAACACTAAACTAAAGAGGTACCACACCGGATTGCCGGTAACGGTTTGTGCGATCAGAGCATCGGCATAAAACAAGTTCCTGCCGGTCACAAAATACGAGATCGTTGTGAGGGTAAACAGTATAAGGAATAATTCCACCGTTAGTTTCGGCCGGTCCATATTATCCCGCGCCTTTTCCATTTTTTCAACGATTTTTTCAAAGTTCACATTTTTCTCCCAAGGTACAATAAATAAAAGACAGATATTTATCATAGCATTTTGTTTTTATTTTGTCAATAAAATGGGACTCTCCATAGAGAGTCCCATGCCTTAAGTAAACCTATCAATCCCAGAAAACGCGCGGAAATTTTAAAATTTTATCCGCAATTCCGTCGGGATCAAATCCTGCCTGAAGATAAATTTCATCCGGTCTGCCTGATGCAAGGAATCTGTCAATGCCGTGAACGCGTTTTTTTTGTTCGTCGGTCAGTATGACGGGGTACATAAAACCAGGCCAGCCGTTGTGGAGAGCGACGATGATTTTACGTTCATTGTCGGAAAGTACCGCTTCAGCAGATTTCCAATCGCGTTTGCGCAGTTCGTCAAACAGCTCGGGGGATGTAACGGCAACAATCTTTACGTCGTAACATTCTTCAATTTTCGGAAGCGCTTTCAGTAAATTCGCCATTAAGCCACCGCCGGCAACCGCAATCGGAAGTTTCACTTTTCCGTTGTTTTTGTATTGTTGAAATACATAGGCACCGTTGCATGCTTCGCGCGCCGAAGGAACCCCTGTTGCCTCATTGCGTTCAAATACCGGAGTATTCGGACGAGCGACAGACATAACAAATGGTTCGTTGCGTTCAATCGCATAAAACAGCATTTCAATCGTTTCGTTCGCATCGAGCGGTTTGTACACTTTTATTCCCGGATACGCCATAAAGAGCGACATCCAGAAAAGTCCGTGATGAGTCGGGCCGTCTTCGCCGGTTTCGGGACCGTCATGAGCGGCAAGCATACAGAAACAGCTTTTCGCTTCCGAATTCATCGCATTATTAACGAGTCCCATACGGACGGAGTTTGCCATCATCGAGGTAAACACGCCATAGGAACCGAAAACATTGAACGGCTTAAAACCGCCAGGGAGAACGTCTTGCGACATAGCTACCGACATCATTGCCATGTTTTGTTCCGCTATGCCGAAACGAATACCGCGACCATAAGGATTTTCCGGGGTTATAATTCCGTACAAATCTTCGGCTTTCTTCGTCAATATGGATTTTGATAAGTCGCCGGTGCCAATATAGCAAAATCCGGTATACTTCATTAGCCATGCAAAGAACGCTTCTGTTGCAAATCGCGTCGCTTTTGGAACACCTTCTTTAAAGACAAGTTCGGTCGGTAATACATCCGGACGTTTGATAGAAGTATGATCAAGAACCGGCCTGTCTTCGAGAGTGTCACACATGAGCGAAAATAGTTTCGTCTCGGGAAGAATTTTTTCTTTTGCGACGTTGAGGCGATTTCTAAAGTATCCGATGGCGTAACCGCACGTTGAAAACTCAATAGCTTCCATCTCGGAAACTCTTTTATCGCTTACCGCATCAAATCCCAAGTTTTTCATGACCTCAAGATATTCATCGTGTGAAAGCGGAGTTCCGTGCGAATCGGAAGTGTCTTCCAATTTGCCGTAGAATTTTCCTTTCGTCGTGTGAGAAATAATTACCGTCGGTTTTCCACTTAATTGCTCGGCGATGTTATATGCATATGCCAGCTCACGGATATTATGTCCATCAACTTCGATAACATTCCATTTGCGCCAATCATCAATAAAAGCAGGCGGCATCGCTTCGCTAATTGGTCCATCAATACCGTAGCCGTTTGCATCAAGCAATACGACAAGGTTTGAAATACCCGAAGCTAAAGCGACATTGCGTGCTTCGTGGACCATACCTTCTTCCGTTTCCGCATCTCCCATGACGACAAAAACTTTTGTGGGAAGTCCGCAAGATTTATGAAGCGTTGCAAAACCTAAGCCGGTGGAAAGCCCGTGACCGGACGAACCGGTTGAAGCGTCTTGGAGCGCATAATGCGATTCCACGTGTCCGCTTGGGCCGCCGAGTGTGCGAAATTTTAGTAAATCTTCCGGTGAAAAATAATATTTCAACTCTTCTTCCGAAAGTTCAAATCCTTCGTATCGTAACGCTTCGCGAACCAAAGCGTTCAGCGAATGTGCGAGCGGGGAACAGTGCCCGGCCGACCACACCAAACGGTCGCGTCCGGGATTTTTCGGGTGCTCCGCATCAAAGCGAAATGTCCCTGAACACAGTAATGTAATCAGTTGTTCCACTTTTGAAGATGAACCGCCGGGATGACCGGACTTGGCGGCATCAACCATCGTAAATATCAGACCGCGAACGATTTTGCACAATTCGGCAATCTTTTTTTCATCAATACCGAACAAGGGTGAGAGATGAAGCTTTCGTAAATTGACATACTGTCCCGTTTCGAAAGGTCTGTCGCGCCGGTCTTCGTGGCAATCATGTTTAAAAAATTGCTGAAGATCGAACCCCGTTTTATTGCGTCTTTCTGTCATACAGAACCTCCTTCTTTGGCATTCAAATCAAAGAACCGCCATTGCTTCGATACTAAAGAATAAAGAAGCCTCTGTCAAACGAGAATTATTGACAAATAGTATATGTTTATGTTATTCTGAAAATAGAAAAACAAGGCGAGGGATACCTAATGCGGACAAAACATAGGGGCAAGATTAATATACCGGCAATTGTTGCGGCACTTGAAGATGCGGAACGTTTTATTTCGAGTGAAGATAAAGACCGGCAAGAGATTGGCAAATCAATGAAACGTTTTTTCGAATTGCTACTCGCAAAGAGACAGCGTGAACTTCGGGAAGCAATCGAAAAATCCGCCAAGTTGAAGAAACAAAAAATTTGGCGTGAGGTGCCAAAAAAGAACGACTAGAAAAATGAGCCATCCGAAAATTAGACGGGTGGCTTTATTCTTTATTATCACTCGGCTTGGCACGTGCTTTTAAAGGTATGTACCTACCACTATGATCGACCCTCGAACCGGAAATTTTTTGGCAGTCTGAGCAAAATTTGACACTTTATGCCATAATGTGTTGAAATGCTTAAACCTGCGATTTTGGCGAAAAAGGGAAAAAACCGCAAAAAGGCCAAAATCCCAAAAACAGGTTTTTGGTCAAATTTACATAATACAAGCATCGTCAAAATTCGTTCGTGGGGCTTACGGGGCGGGGAAATTGTCCGGGAAATATTTTTCAAAAAATATTTCTATCTTTTTTCTTTCAATACAAATATTTTGCACCATCGGATCGACCGATAACATACGCATCCGGAAGCTCGGGGGAGGTCCAATACAGGCCGACAGAGCCTGATATTTTAATTATGCCAACGTCGCACAATATATCTTTTACGACGTTGAAATATACTAAATCTGTAGCTACTTCCGCTAATACAAAACGAGACCGGAATGACTGGTCTCGTTTGAAAATATATTTTAAGCTACCGACATCTACTTTCCCGGGATAAGCGGCGCCATATTTTTCCAGATGATGTCGATGATGATGTTGTTCCAAATGTACGTCCCCGCCCCTTCGAGGTAATTTTTCCAAATATTGATCATAAAGTCTATCATTGCATTGAGCGAGTCTTTAATCTTGGGGTGCGAGTCTATATAACCGCGAACATCAATTTTAAAGTACCAGATGATGACACAAAAAATCGCAAAAAGAATTATGAGATGAATGAAACCTCCTTCGCCGCGCCGCAGCTCCGGAGAGCGAAGGCGGACGTTTGATGTATTTTTTTTATTCATTTTATTTTGGTGTTTAAAAAAAAGAAAAATCCCATCGTCGTAATAATCTTTCTATTATTTTATTTTCTATCTTTCTATTTTTTTATCTTTTTATCTTTCTATCTTTCTATTCGTTATCGATCCGGAAGATACGCTTCTGGATCAAGGTATGCGTTCTTCGCCGTCGGCAGCGGCATGGTCAAAGCCTTGCCCGGACAAGTCGTGCTTTTAAAACTTCCGACTTGAACGCCGTTCGATGCGAACACGGTCAAGTGTACATGAGGACCCGTCGAGTAACCGGTATTTCCGCTGTAACCGATAAGATCACCAGTCTCAACATTTTGACCCGAGCCAACCTTAATGACATCAAAGTGCCCAAAAAGCGTCGTGAGCCCGTTGTCATGACGTATGAGCACCCATTTGCCGTATGAAGCTTTCGGGCACGATAAATCGGTATCTCCCGTTGCAACGACTTGGCCGCGCGCCGGAGATTTGACCGGCGTGCCGCGATTTGCGCTCATGTCGAGCCCGTTATGCGTTCCGGAGGCATAGAGCCTGGCCGCATCTTTGGTCTTTCCAAAATGCTGCGTGATAATAACTTTATCAAGCGGCCATGAAAGAATTTTTGTTCCGGCGGACGGAATGAATTTTTTATCCAATTGCCTCGTCAGTTTCGCTTCATAATCAAAAAGTTCTTTTTCGAATTCTTCCTGTTTCTTTTTGTTCGCATTCAATATTTTTTGATAGTCGGATTCGCGATTTTTGGTTATGGCGAGCAAATCCGCTTTTTCTTTTTTTGCGCTGTCGAGAACGGATTTTTTATCCGACAAAGTTGCCTGATAGCTCGTAAGTTTTTTCTTTTCCGACTCAACTTTTGTTTTCTGCGCTTTGAGACTATTTTGATACGATTTCAATTCGTTCATGTGCTCGCGGACGTTCTCGCGCAACTGCGTGAGCTGCATGCCTTCATCCATAATCTCGGAAAGTTTTCCGCTCGCAAGTACCGTTTCAACGATTGATTTTGAATCGGTCCGGTCAATGTTCCTCAAAATTTCCGCGATGGAATTATTGACGAGGGCCATCTTGCTTTCCGTGTCGGCGATTCCGGAATTCAATTGAGACAAATTAAGCGACGACGTCTCGAGTTGTTTCTGCGTCAGTTTGATACTGGTACTCATTTTTTGCCGATCCAAATCAAGAGACTTAACGGTATTCTGAAGCGTTTTTGACTGACTGCGTGTAAAATTAAGCTCTTTTTCGTATGTGTCTATCTGTTTCTTTAAGGTATCAAGCTCGGAATTTTTCTGAGAAATTTTATCGCGCAACGCTTCCGCTTCCGCCTGAGCCGCCAATTCCTCGGGACTCATCTCTACGACCTGTTCCGTAGTACTGGTTGAGACAGATTCTGCGCTCGAGGTGTCGGTTGTTTCGGCAAAGGTCTGAGAAATGGTAAAAATACAGGAAAAAGCCGCCGCAGACAAAAAGACCGGCGCGAAGATATTTATTCGTTTAGTTCGTTCATTTTTGTCTGATATATGAAGTAAGGTCATTTCCCTGTTATGTATTTCACAATTAAATAAATATTTGTCAAGTATTGTGCCATCGTCTTAACCAAGGTGCCGAAGCGACACACGAAGAAGCTGCCTTGCAATCGCCTCCGCTGCGGTCGCGTTATGTTCCCCGAACTTTTTTGCGGATTGTTCCATCCCCTTTCTCATTTCCGGATTATTCATAAAGCGATCAATCTCGGCCGCCAGCAAATGAGGCGTAAGATTTTGCTCCTCGATAACAATAGCGGAACCGCTTCTCGCATAGTGGAACGCATTTTGACGCTGGTGGTCACCGTTCGATTCGGTGATCGGAATAATGATACTTCCCTTTCCAAAAGTTGCGATTTCAAAAATGGTCGAACCCGCGCGAGAGATGAAGAGATCGGCGACGCCGGCGCACATGCGATAGGTCAGGTTGTTGAAATACGGATATGCTTTGTAACGGTTTCGATTTGGTACTCCCGCGAGAATCGTTTCAAGCCGGCTGTCGATCTCTTTTTTGTTTGCACCGCCAACCTGATGAAGTATTTGATATTTGTCGAGCAAGAACGGAAGCGCATCAAGGATTGCTTCGTTGATAATCTGAGACCCTTGCGAACCGCCGAGTATGACAATCACCGGAACGCCGTCTTCAAGGTCCAAATATCTGAAACTCCCCTGAGTGAGAGGGATCATAATTTCTTTCCGGATCGGATTGCCGGTAACGACGGTTTTTTGTTCGGGAAAATATTTAACGGCATCGGGATATGACACGGCGACATATTTTGCGAACTTCGAAGCCCACTTGTTCACCCGTCCGGGAACCGTGTCGGACTCGTGGATCATGACGGGGATGTGAAAAAATCGAGCCGCAAAGATCGTCGGGTAGCTGGCAAATCCTCCTTTCCCGAAAACGATGTCCGGGTAGATTGAAAACATGACCTTCATCGCTTTCAAGATGGCGAAAAATGTCTTGAACAGATCAAAAAAATTTTGTATGGAAAAATACGTCCGCCTTTTTCCGGTCTTTACCTCGACATACGAGATGTTGTGATTGAACAAGAGCTCTTTATCGTATGGTTCGTTGGACACATAAAAAAGCTCGCTCGGCAAAAGCCGTTCCTTCATTTCGATCTCTTGAACCGCCTCGGCAACAGCAATGATCGGATAAAAATGCCCGCCCGATCCGCCGCCAGTAAATAAGATTTTCATATGACTCCATTATACCCGATTTTCGAATATTTTTCACCATTTCAGTGTTGATTTTTATTTTTCTTAAAAAACTGCCCAAACACAAACGTGCCTGGGTAGTATTCATTTTATTCCGGACTCAAAATATTCGACGCTTACCACTTCATCTCGACGAAAATATTCGAACGTGGCTTGCACCCGAACGTTTCCGCCGAGCCAATCAAGATATTTATCCGCGAGGGTCAGATCAAAAATTTTTTCCCAGCTTTTTGATTGTTCGCGGCGAAAAGATGATGTCATTTTTCTTTTCCAAAGACGCTCGCTCTCTTTTTCACTCAAACAAAGATACCATCCGTTAAGTACATGATGCCAAAGATCAAAATCAGAAAGCAATACCCGTTTCTTTGGTATCAAAAGTTCAAGACACACTTTAGGTTCGCCCGGATTACCCCATTGATAATATTCTTCGAACGGAGGTTTTTCGGCCCACGCCCAGAACAAATCACCACCACGATATCCGCGAACCCGTTTTTTCATTTGTAATTTCAGCCATTGGTAGGCTTGTGAAAAATCTTTTTCCGTCCGCCACGAATCGACGCGAGTAATACCTTCTTTTTGCAGTGTATCCCAAAGCGCTTGTGGCTGTATGGTATACAATCGCAGTAACTCTTCCACCATACTCATCGTTCCTCACTAAAAAATATAAATAACCAATCATCAGTATAATACATTATCCAACTTAATACGTCAAATTTACCGCCCGGTCGTTTACTTGACATAAATATCATTATGCTGTATAATGGAACATAGGTTAATTTGTTATATTTTTTTTCAAACAGGAGAGTCAAAATGTGTGCTGAAAAAACGTCAAAGCACGTTGGGCGAACTTCGGTATTTGTGGCGAATCATAGCAGGCGGGGTATCCCAAACCATTGGAACGAGCGACATCAAGACAAAAGCTCGGGAAAATTGACTGCTGCCCGTCGAATACAGAACCGAAAGGTTCGTAACGTAATGCGTCAAGAAGTGCGCAACTATAATATGGAGGGATATCATCCTTCCGATCTGCCGGCAGATGATTCTACGAGAACCTATGATTGGTGGGCCGATGCCGACAATTTACAACTCATCGCCGTCAATAAGCCAATCGCCGTCGCCTGGGAAGCGTTTTCCCCAACGCTGACATATAAAGTCCGCGAATATTTAGATTAACAAAAAACCTCGCATACGCCATTTGGCGGTGCGGGGTATCTTTTTTGTCTTTTTGATCAACTATTTTATTTTGATCCTGCACGTTCAGCTCTTTGTTTCACTCTTTTGCCCCAATCTTCAACCGGATTATCAATTTTGTATTCAGGGTGCTCGTTGAGCCATTTGGATATATCTCTGTCCACTGAATACCTAACATTATTTAATATTTATAAACGGAATATTTGATCCCGTCACCGTCGGTAATATCCCGTTCCATTTTTCGATCGCTCTTCCCTGCAAAACTTGCGGGTTTTCGGTGATGGCGCGTCCTTCAATTTCCAGTGCTTTGGCTTTTCCTTCCGCCTGAACAATTGCTTGTTCTGCTTCGTATTTTACCTGCTCAAGTTTATTTTTGGCAGTAAGGGCATCTTGATACGCAACCTGTTTCGCCTCAGTTGATTTTTCGTAGGCATCGGAAAAATCAAAATTTAAAATTGAGAAATCATCAACAGTAATATACTTCGCCTGTAATCGCGCGGTCAATTCTTTTTGTATCTCGGTTTTTACTTCAGGTCTTTTCTCTACAAGTTCCTGAGCGGTAAATTTTGCCGTAGCCACTTTAACCGATTCTTGAATTGCCGGCGCTATGATTGTCGTTTCATAACTCTCTCCGATCTTACTCCAAAATGTCCCAAGAACATCCTGAGAAAGATGATAATTTAAAGCGATCTTCGTATCAGCAGATTGAATATCTTTTGAAAAAGAAGAGGCGGTGGCTTCATAGACTTGAACGCGCGTACTTAATTTAACGACACTCTCAATAAGAGGAAGTTTGAAATGGAAACCCGACGAAATAGTTCTGTTATAACTTTGCATGCGAAGCACGACACCGGCGTAACCATTGGGGACAATAGTAAATGAACCGAGAAAAAACATCAGAACAATTATTCCGACGACCGCACGTTTCAACTGTTTTATTTTGTCTTCCATATTTATTGAATTTATAATAATTTTTTTCATACAAACTATTTCTTCTTGTCTTTATGATAGCATACTGGGTGTTTCCAAGCTATTGAACCATAACGTACATCTTGACAATAATTCCGTAATATGGTATACTGGCAATACGATAGCGAATGACGGAGATGGTCCACCATTATCCATTCGTATATTCGTCGAGAGTGAGTAATTTGCAAATAGTTGAAGAAAAGGAACGTTAAATACTTGTCCGATAAAAGATAACTTCCCCAAGGACTATAGATCGAAAGATTTGAACCCAAAAGTAAGAGACGGTTTATGCAATATGGGCCATTTCCTTACGCATTGCAAACTTTTGTATAATTCTTCATACGGTGGATATGTTGCCATTCGCAGCAGTCCCGCCAATTGAGAGGATCCCCTGATCGGAGTCCTCTTATTTTTTTTGTACACGGCCGCCCACTGTTTGTACAGGAACGAGGGAGCGGTTGAAGCAAAACCGAAGATCAGGATATTATGTGATAGTAACAGCTCACCGGGTGAGCAAAAAGAGGGATACCACATCGAAGGATCTCTGGCGAGGAAAATATTACGGCGTAGGCACAATAAATTCATTTAATAATCCCAGATATTTTGACTGCAATTCTTCTGAAATTCGAGGATGATTAAGTGGATAAATTACTCCGTTTAACTTAACAATTTCACTCACTTTTCCAAAATAGAAACCTTGCGGATTAGCGATAAAAAGATACGAGGGCTTCCATGACTCATACATTTGCGTAGCAATCTTAAGCACTTTCACATCAGTAATATGCATCATATATTTCACTTCTATAAGATGAACTTCGTGATTATGATTATTTATGACAGCAAAATCCGGAGCGCGACGAATAATTTCCATCGTTTCTTCTTGTCTTACCGTATGTTGTTGGTGTGCTAATTCAGGAAGCGCTTTTTCATAACCGAATGCCAAAATCGTAAAACATCCTGTATCACGAAGCATCTGCTCAAAAAGCGTTTCCGCGATTCTTCCTTTAACTAAATCGTGTGAAAATTGTATCGGATTGTAGTTCATGTAAGATATTGTAACATAAATTTTAAAAATTGTGGCCGTAACGAATTCTAGACGAACAAATATCATGCCACGAGTTTTAGAAAAAATATATATTCAAGACCCAACGGTGAATTTAATTATTTAGCCAATTCCAAGCCTCCTGAGGCAGCCATCCCCATTTATCGGTATTTTCAATCTTTACCACTAAAATATGATCATTTTTAAGCAAATGTTGACTCAATATATTCCATATTTGTTGGGAATTTAAATTAGTTTTTACAATCCATGTTGAATCCAAATAATGCCACCATGTACCAACACTTTTTATGGCCATAAATAAGGATTGATAATCCTTTATTGATTTATTTTTCAAATCGTATGTTATAAGATATTTATTCATATAATTGGTTCACCAGCATCTAAACAATCCGTTTTTTCGCCTGTACCAAGTTCTTCATTTAAATTATGCTTTACTTGGTTTGGCGTGACGTTAACTTCTTCTTTTGGGAGATGACTTTCGGTAATTTCGGTGATCTCTTTATTAACGTTTTGGTTTATTTTTCTTTTTAAAAATTTTGCTGCCTGTTTGTGAAAAAGTCGAGAATTATACATGGTAAAAAACATACCACAAAAAACACTCATTTCTTTTACTAACTCATATCGAGGACCAACAATTTCATCGTTGATTTTCCACCACCAATCCTCGTATTTTTCATCAGTAATAAATATGATTGGTTTTGATACTTCTTTTGCATAGTTTAAAATTTGCTTCCAACCAATCAAATCACCATACTTAGCTTCCGCGTCTTTGGTTTGGTCAAGAAAGCCAGGGGGGATTTTTTTTGAAAATCTTGTTTGTCCTTCTTTGTATATTTCTCCTAATTCACTTTCAGAAAAAGGTTTGCCAACCCTATCCTCAAATAATGAAGTTATTGAATCTCTAATAGGATCCTCTTCATCCCATTTAGGATGTTTTCTTTTTGCTTCATTTATCTTTTTCATTGAAGGATCCATAACTTCCTTCATCTTTAAAAATGGGTGATTTTCAAAATCCTTAATCAATTGTCCTATTTTCTCTTCAAGTTTCTGATATGATCGTTTTTGTTCAAATATTATCCTTCGGCGTCTCCTTTGATACTCAAAAGCAAATTGATGTGGCATCCAAACCCTATTTCGAATCTTTGGGTCATTTATAATTTTAAGAAATTCCTGACTTGTGCCTTGAGAATACATGTATAGGTGCAATAAAACATTTGCATCAAAAACAAAAAGACATTCATCCCAGATTTTTTTGAAATCATCGTCCGACAACCTATAAAATTCTGAGAACGTTGATTTCATTATTAGAAAGAAAAAATAAATTTTAATACACGAAGTAATCGACAAGAATTCCTCCTTAGAATCCAACCAATACTAAAGCACACGACTTGGCTAGGGGACTAGGAATCGAACCTAGATTAATAGCTTCAAAGGCTACTGTCCTACCGTTAGACGATCCCCTAATTTGACTCTGTTTTGCACTTCCGCTGTTGGACTAGGAAGTTCGAACCTTACAGGTTCAGTACACTTTTTCAATATTTTCCTTCGTACCTCGTAAAATATTAGAAGAAAGTCTTGCGGAGCGGGTCCCTTCCCACTCCTCACCTAGATTAATAGCTTCAAAGGCTACTGTCCTACTGTTAGACGATCCCCTAATGTATTTTTTTGTAACACTCATTTACTCTGCCTCAAAATATTGAAATGTTCTATCTATCGGGGACTAGGAGTATCTCGGCTTACAGCCGCAGTACACTTTTTCAATATTTTATTTTGCTAACCGCTCACAAAATATAAGAAGAAGGTCTTGCGGAACGGGTCCCTCCCCATTCCTCCTCTTACAGAGGCAGTACACCTTTTGGACTTTTTGTTTCGCTTACCGCTCACAAAAATCCTCAAAAGGTCTTGCGCGATGGGTCCCTCCCCATTCCTCCTCTTA